>JAABUK010001414.1_pt1 | contig 45952 bp, 45 predicted proteins | sample 5559141 | NCBI WGS metagenome assembly JAABUK01 (sample SAMN10711869, study PRJNA513367) | rock metagenome | isolation source: Antarctica rocks | place: Antarctica: Victoria Land, Pudding Butte nord | collected 2016-01-03 | reverse complement strand
CTCGCCCACCAAACGTTCAAAGACACCGACAACCTCACCTGCGCCATCCACGCCGCCGTCAAGCGGCTCAACAAGGAACGCATGAAGGCCCACCCGTGTGACAACCTAAAAAAAGCTGCTTAGGTGCGGCAAAAGTCGCATGGCAAGCGCGGATGCGCCGCGCCAGCAGGCAGCCCGTTGCAGACCGGATCATGGCTGCCGGCTCGCGCCGGCTGATGACAGCCGCCAAGCTGCTGATCGGAACCAACGCTGCCGGCCTAGCGCACTCCGCCCGGCCACAGCACCACCCGGATCGTCTGCACGATGATGAGCAGGTCGAACAGCACCGAGAAGTTCTTCACGTAATACAGGTCGTAGCTTAGCTTGCTGCGCGCATCGTCAATCGAGGCGCCATAAGGGTAGTTGATCTGCGCCCACCCCGTCAGCCCCGCCTTGGCGACGTGCCGCTCCCGGTAGAGCGGGATCGCCTCCGCCAGCATGTTCACGAAGTCCGGGCGCTCCGGACGCGGCCCGACGAAGCTCATTTCCCCACGCAGCACGTTGAACAGTTGCGGCACCTCGTCCAGCCGGGTGCGGCGCAGAAAGGCGCCGATGCGGGTGATGCGCGCGTCGCCCTGCGCGGCCCAGACGGCGCCGCCGCACTCCGCGTCCACGCGCATCGTCCGCAGCTTGTTGATCCGGAACGCCCGGCCGCCGCGGGTGATGCGGGTCTGCCGATACAGCGCGGGTCCGCCGTCCTCCAGCCGGATCGCCAGCATCGCCGCCAGCAGGAAAGGCGAGGCCAGCAGCAGCACCGTGCTGCTGACCACCAGGTCCAGCGTGCGCTTCAGCACCCGGTCCAGGATGCTGAACACGAAGCCGTCGGAATACAGCAGCCAGCTCAGCTCCATGCGCTTGAGGTCAACGCGGCGTATCTCGCGCTCGACGAAGCCGAGATATTGCAGCACCGGGATGCCGGCGATCTTGCAGTCCAGCAGCCCTTCCAGCGGCAGTCCCCGGCGCTCATCGGGCGCGACCACGATGCTGTCCGCGCCGAAGCGTTGCGCCGCGCCCAGGAAGCCGTCGAGCGGCAACGTCTCCACCCTGCCCCAGGACCCGTCCAGCAGGCGCGGGTCCACCTCCCCCAGCTCCGGGGTGTGGACGAACAGGATGCGGTAGTTGAGGTAAAGCCCCTCTTTCCGCAGCATCCACACCAGGTCCCAGGCCCGCCGTCCCGCGCCGACCACCAGCAGCGCCCGGCAGAACAGACCGCGCCGGCGCAGCACGTCGAACAGCACGCGCGCCAGCGCCCCCGTCAGCAGGAAGCACCCCGCCGCCTGCACCGCCCGCACGATCCCGCCGCCGTCCAGCCCCAGCACCGCCAGCGCCAGCCCGGCGCCCAGCGCCCCGGCGGCAGCGGCCAGCGGCACCCGGCCCAGCGACCGCCGCACCTCCAGCGCAACGTCGCGCCGATACAGGCCCAGCGCATACAGCAATGCGAGGTTCGCCGCCGGATACAGCACGGCCGCCGCCCATCCGGCGCCCGCCCCGTCCCCCTGCATCGTGGCGCCGTGCGTCGCGGCGCCGTGCATCAGCAGCAGCGCCGCCGGCCACAGCAGCGCCGCCGCCAGCAGGTCCAGCAGAAAGATCGCCCGTCCCGTGGACAGCGACGCAAGTTGTTGCGGCATGGCCCAGCCCTCATCCCGCTCAAGCTGCCGTGATTTTAGGGGCCGCCATGTGCTCATTGCGCCATCTTACGCTCCGGCACGGGGCCGGGTCATGCCTGGAAAATGTTAAGAAGAGTTTGCCGCGCCCTGTCCCGCACCTACCGGCTTCGTGATGCCTTCAACGCTGTCCTGCCCCGGGTCCGCGGTGCATACCGGCGCGATGCGGACCCGATGCACCACTCCCGCGGCGCGGACCCGGACGGGCGTGGCGCGATGATTCCCTGCATCCGCCTGCACCAGGTCCTGCTGGCAGCCGCCCTGCTGGTTCCGGCCGCCCTGTTCGGCGCCGCCGCCTGGCACAACCTGCAGGAGGTCCAGCGGGAGGCCGCCGACGCCGTCCAGCGCACCGCCGCCATCATGCAGGAGCACGCCCGCAAGGTGTTCGAGACGCAGGAGCTGCTGCTGTCGCTGATCGAGGAGCGCGTGGCCGACCTGCCGCCGGACGAGGTGTCGTCCCCTTTCACCAGCGAGTTCCTGCGCCGGGTCAAGGCGCCGATGGAGCAGGCGGTGTCGGCCTGGATCGCCGGGCCGGACGGGACCACCCTGGCCGGCACGCGGCCCTGGGCGCCGGGGTCGAGCGTCGGCGCCTTCGACTTCTTCCAAGCGCAGCAGGCGGAAGGGGCCGGCACCTACATCGGCGCACCCTACACCGGGCGGTCCACCAACCTGCCGTCGTTCGCCATCAGCCGACGCCGCGTCGCGGAGGATGGCGGGTTCGGCGGCACCATACACGTCGCCGCAAGCCCGGCCTACTTCGCCCAGTTCTACAAGGACGCCGCGCCGCCCTTCAACCACCTGGCGCTGCTGCTGCGGACCGATGGCGCGGTTCTGGCGCGGGAGCCTGGCGAGGGCCTGCCGCAACTCGCGCCGGTGGGCGTGCTGATGCGCCGCATCGCCGACCAGCCCGGCGGCGGCGCGTTCCAGGCCCGGCTGCTGCTGGACGGGGTGGACCGGATCTATGCCTACCGCAAGGTCGGCGCCTATCCGGTGTATGTCGCGTTCGGGCTGGACAACGCCGCGGTCATGCACCGTTGGCACGACAACCTCCGCATGTACGGCCTGTTCGCCGCCGCCGCCGCCCTGACCCTGCTGGGCGTGTCGCTGCTGGCGCTGCGCGGCGCGCGGGCGGAGCAGGCGGCGCTGCGGGAACTGCGCCGCGAAAGCGTGCAGCGCCAGGCAGCAGAAGCGCAGCTCCGCCACAGCCAGCGCATGGACGCGGTCGGGCAACTGACAGGCGGGGTCGCGCACGACTTCAACAACCTGCTGACGGTCATCATGGGCAACCTGGAGCTGATCGAGCGCGCGGCCTGCGCCCTGCCCTGCGGCAGCCCGGTCCGCACCAAGGTCGCCCGCCTGGCCGGCACGGCGCTGAAGGGCGTGCAGCGCGGCGCGTCGCTGACCCGCAGCCTGCTGGCCTTCTCCCGCCGCCAGCCACTGCGGACGGTGGCGCTGGACGTGAACCCGCTGCTGGCCGACTTCACCGGGTTGGTGCGCCAGGCCGTCGGGGCGCCCATCGCCGTCACCTTCACCCCCGCCGCGGACCTGCCGCCTTGCCGGACCGACCCGGCGCAACTGGAGGCCGCGGTGCTGAACCTCGCCCTCAACGCCCGCGACGCCATGCCCGGCGGCGGGCGGCTGGACATCACGACCGGCGCCGCCGCGCTGGACGCCGACGCCCTGGCCGGCAACACGGAGGCGCAGCCGGGCTGCTTCGTGAGCGTGACGGTCGCGGACACCGGCGCCGGCATGACGCCGGAGGTGGAGGCCAAGGCGTTCGAGCCGTTCTTCACCACCAAGGCCATCGGCCAGGGCACCGGGTTGGGGTTGAGCCAGGTGTTCGGCTTCGCGCGGCAACTGGGCGGGCACGTGACGATACGCAGCGCGCCGGGGCAGGGGACGGCGGTGGCGCTGTTCCTGCCGGTGGCCTGACCCGCCTTCTGCTCCCTCCTTCTCCGGGAAGGGGCCAGGGTGAGGGAAGCCGCAAGCGCGGTCCTCGGCAAGAGCAGGGCTGGTCTTACGCTGGTTAGGGTGGTGCTTCCTCCCTCACCCCGGTCCTCTCCCGGAGAAGGAGGGAGCAGGAAGCGCGGGGTCGGAGGTCGGGGCCGCCGCCGTAGGAACGCCTCGCGCGCCGCTGCGCTGTCCAGGTGCGCTGCCAGGCGCTCCCGCAGTTCCCCAATCGTGGCGCACCCGGCGGCAGCGCGCTTGACCAGCACGCGGGCGATGGGGCCGACATGGTGCGCCAGGTCCGCCCGTGCCTGCTCCAGCCCGGCCGCGGGCAGGGCCGCCGTGCCAAGCTGAAAGGTGCCGGGTTGGAACGTGCCGGGCTGGAACGTGCCGGGCTGGAACGTGGCAGACTGCTGCGTGCCATGCGGGGCGGTCCCGTGCAGCGTGGACGCGCGCAGGCCCGCCTGCATCCCTTCGGTGAAGCGTTGGCGGTCCCCCGCGTCCAGGTTGGACGCCAGCAGCGCGCACAGGCCCTCGATGCTGCTGGCGCGGCGCATGGCGCTTTTGACCAGCCGGCCGGCGATGGGGCCGACATGCCGGGCCAGCTCGCGTTCAAGGGTGCCCACCAGGCTGCTGTCCAAGACCAGCCCGCCCTCGTCCAGAGCGCCCCCGGCCGGCGCCGGGCGCAGCCGCGTGGCGAGCACCGTGCGGTCGTCGTCCCGGGCGTCCCGGCTGTCCGCGGCGTCGCGCAGCGCCGCAGCCATTGCGGCGGCCGAGGCGAACCAGCGCCGCTCAGCCGATCAGCGTCGCCGGCAGCACCGGGGTGGAGCCGAGGTGCGCCGTGGTGTTCGCCAGCAGCGCGCCCGACATCGGCGTGTCCTGCCGGATGACGTTCGCGACATGCTCCGCCGACTCCGAGAAGCTCACCAGCAAGTCGGCCCGGCTCAACCCGTTGTTCAGGGCCGCCACGTATTGCGCCCGCCCCGCCGCGTCCGCGGTGCGGTGCAGCGTGTTCCGATACAGCGCGTCCACCAGCGCCCCGTTGTCGGCTGTGCCGCCGTAGCGGCTGGCGAACTCCCCGGATTGCAGGAAGCCCAGCGCCGCCTGTTGCAGCGTCACGCCGTTCAGCATCGCCCGGGTCAGCAGGCCGAAGCCGGCGGAGTCCGGCGCCCGGCCGAAGGCGGCGTCATACAGCCGTTCCGTCTGCGCCTCTGCGGTCTCGCTATAGGACTGGTTGGGGTTGGCCTCCAGCGTTCTGCGGTTCTCGTCCGACTCCGAGAAGTCCACCAGCAGGTCCGCCCGTGACCGCCCGCCCGCCAGCGCGCTGTTCCACACCTGCACGCCCGCCGCATCCCCGGCACGGTGCAGCACGTTCTGGTAAAGCGTGTTCACGAAGGCCGCATCCGGCTGGTTCGTGCCATAAAGCCGCGCGAACTCGTCGGAGTTGACGAACCCGGCGGCATCGCTGCTCAGGCTCGTGCCGGACAGCAGCGCGCGGCTGTGGGCCAGCAGCCCCGACCCGTCCGCCCCGCGGCCCAGGGCAGCCAGGTACAGCCGGGAAACCTGGTGCTCCGCGACCTCCTGCGTGGACAGGATCGGCAGCCCGGTATCGCGTAGGATCGCCACGTCCAGCGGCTGGATCGTCTTGGCCCCGTCCAGGTAGCTCATGAGGCTGACGGCGCCGGGCATGTAGGTGTGGGCGATGGTGGGATAGTCCATCCGGATGCCGCCGCTGCTGACGGCCAAGGCGTTCGGGCCGGTGAAGTACTCGTCGGTGCCGGCGAACACCAGGTAGTTGTCGAAGGCGGTGGTGGAGGCGGCGGAGCGGATCGGCCCGGTGACGCCGGGCGCGATGTAGCCGATGAAGCCCAGCATGTGGCCGATCTCGTGCTGCAGCACGCGCTGGATCTCGACCGAGTTGGCAACGGGATCGGCGAAATAGTACTTGAGCCAGGCGCTGTCGATGTTCAGCCGCGCCGACCGCGTGAGGTCCGACAGCGGGGCGCCGGTCGCGACCTCGGCGGCGAAGCCCGTCATATAGGCGGTCTTGGACCCGGAGAATGCGACCGGCACGATGCCGTTCGGCCCCGCGCTGGCCGCGACGTTGGCGCCGAGCGGCTGGATGTTCACGTTGATGGACACCGCGCCCGCGGGCGCGTCGAAGTGCGACATCCAGGCCGCGAACGCTTGGTTGGTGGCCGCTGTCACGGCGCCATACTGCACGGCATAAAGGCCGCTGGCGGCGGTGTAGTTGATGCTGAGTGCGGTCATGGGGGCTGCTTTTGTTGCTGATGCACCAGGTCATCCCGGGCGGGCGCTGACAAGGTGGGCAGCGGTTAACTTCGTCGGATTTTGCAGCATTCCGCCGGGTTGCGGCTTGAGCGGGCCTGGCGGCCCGGCTCTTGAGGGCCGCGCGCAGGGGTCGCAGGCCGGCATGGGTGCGCCGGCCTGCGAGCGGCGCCGGCTGACGGGGCAGCAGGGGACGTTCCCGGCCGGGGCGGCTTGCCGCCGTTCCGGGAGGGCCTGGACCCGCCCCCGCCGGTGACGCCCAGCTCGACGGCGCATACGCCGCCGCAGCCCGGCGATGCCGCCACGGCCCGGCAGGATCGGGTGCGCTTGACTGGTTGGGGCCGAAAGAACATCCCTCCTGCATCCAGAGGATATCCGGAGCGGGCGGGATGCCGTTGTATATCAAGGACGACGCCACGGCGGCCCTGGTGGCCCGGCTTGCCAAGCTGCGCGGCTTGACGAAACAGGCCGCCGTGAAGCTGGCCGTGCAGGCGGATTTGCAACGGACCATCGAGGCCGTTCCGTTGCGCGACCGGCTGGCGCTGCTGTGGGAGGAGCATCCCCTGCCGCCGCCAACGGGCCAAGCCGCGGACGAGGCGTTCTCCGACGAGTTGTCCGGCGGCCTGTGACGGTTTTCGTGGACGCCTCGGTGCTGATCGCCATCGTCGCGCGCGAGCCGGATGCGCTCGCCCTAGCGGACTGCCTGCAAGGCGACCCGGACCGCCTGTGCTCCGCCGTGGCGGCGTGGCAGACGGCGGCCGGGCTGTGCCGCAGCCGTGCCGTGCCGGTTGACGCCGCGCGTGCCCGGGTGCGCGTGTTCCTGGATGCGCTGGGCATCCGCTTCGTCGCCATCGGCGAGCGGGAGTTCGACCTTGCGGCGGACGCCTATGCCCGCTTCGGCAAGGGCCGGCACCCGGCGGCGCCGAGCATGGGCGACTGCTTCGCCTATGCCTGCGCCCGGGCGCATGGGGCCAGGCTGCTGTTCAAGGGCGATGGCTTCGGGAGTACGGACATCGCGGCGGCTCTGGGCGCGTAGGAACCAGCCGCGGCCCTATTGCTGGCTGAGGAACTCGCGTGCGGTTGAAACCAGCGTCCCCGCGTCCTTGATGACGGCATCCTCCTGTGGATCGTAGAAGACCGCACGGTGATGCTGCACAAGGGCTGCCGCCGCTGCGAACGCGCAGGCCCCCGCCAGCATGTCGCCCCCGAACCTGAACGAGATGACCGCGGCACCCTCAAGGGCCTTGCCGTCCAGGGTCGGGTACGCTTTCGCAAGTTCGGCAACGCTGTCCAGGTCGGTATCAATCTCGCAACCGGCGTTCTTTCCGTCCACTGACATGCGGCAGAACCCGCTGGCTGCTCCCGGATCGAAGCCGGGATCGAGCAGAATGGGAAAACCGAGGCGGGTGATGGCATCCTGCCACTCTGCCCCCGCAGGTAGCGCGTCCCGCGGGACGAAAGCGTAGTACTCCATGGACATGCGGCGATCCTGACGACGTGGGCAGGGGTGACACTTGCACGGTCATGCCCGAATGAGTATCCGCAACCGGCCGAGCCGGGCCGCCCTTCCGTGGAGGAGCAAACGCATGGTCGCCCAATGGGAATGGATGATCCTCCTGCTGCTGTTCCTCGGCCTGCTGGTCGTGGAGCTGGTCCGCACCCGCCGCGCGGATACGCCGGGCGGGGGACGCGCCGCGGGGATCGAAGCCGCGGGGGTCGAAGCCGGGCGGGACGCAGCCGCCCCTATCCGCCCCAGCGCCGCGGGATGCGGAACGGTAGCATCGCCTGCACCCACGGCGCCCGAAAGCGGTCCAGCGACAGGCTCTCATGCACCGCCGTCACCCGCTCCCCGAACAGCGCCGTCTCGACGACGCTGCGGCTGTAGAACGGCGCGTCCTCCAGGGTCTGCCGCACCATGGGCGCCGCCCCGGCGTCGGCGCGCGTGGGCCGGGCCACGCCCCAGCGGGTGCGCGGCAGGGCGGCGGGCGGCGGCGGCTCCACCCGCTCCACAGTGCCGGCGCGGTTGATCCGCAGCGCCAGCGACTGCTCGCCCCCTATCCGGCGCTGCGCGTTGTATAGGATCGCCGCGCCGTCCCGCGTCGGCGCGCGGCACCAGTCCCATTGCACGAAGTCCGACTCCAAGGGCGCGTCGCCGTCGTTGGTGTCGAGGTAACCCGGCCCGGACCAGCGCAGCGCCGGATGCGTCAGCTCGACCTCCACGCGGGACACCGGCGCAATGGGGGACCAGCGGTGCCGCCCGGCGTCGTCCAGCCCGAACCGCCGGCCCGTCAGCGCCCCGGGGCGCACGCGCACGGTGCCGCGCAGGCGGGAGGGCAGGGGGGCCGTCACCTCCTCGACGTGGATCGTCAGCACCTCCCCGTCCCACTCCATGCGGCTGGGGCCGATGGTCAGGTGCCGGGCCGAGCGGTCCAGGGCGCCGCGCCCGCGCTCCGTCATCGCCCAGCGGCGGGGGCGGCCATACAGCGCGACGTTCAGGCAGCAGTGGTTGGCCGGGTCGCCCCCGCCCCTGCTGCCGCCTTTGTGCATGTCGCGGCGGGACCACGCGTAGAAGGGCGAGAACACGCTGCCGATGAAGGCGATCAGCGTGATGCCGTGCCGCCCGTCGTCGCTCAGCGCATCAACGTACCACCAGGCGTAGCCGCCCCGGGGGACCGCTGCGTCGAACCGGGGTCCGCCATCAGGCCGTCCGCCGGCCAGCCCGCTTCCTGCTTCCATCGTGACAACCTGCTCCGCCATGCCGCCTCCACGATTGTGCTTGACGGATGTGTCAAGAACGCTTGACAGTATTGCGTGACAACCTGGCCTGACACAAGGCCCGGCGAGAAGGGAACAAGCCGATGGACGTTATGGGCCGGATCGAGCGTTCGCTGTATGCCGCAGTGGCCCGCGCCGACATCGAGGGCTGCCCGCCCGGCCTGGCCGAGGCCATGCGCCACAGCGTCTTTCCCCGCGGCGCACGCATCCGCCCGCGCCTATGCCTGGCCGTCGCCGCCGCCTGCGGCGAGGACCGTCCGGCCCTGACCGACGCCGCCGCTGCCAGCATCGAGCTGCTGCACTGCGCGTCCCTGGTCCATGACGACCTGCCCTGCTTCGACGACGCCGCCACCCGGCGCGGACGGCCCACCGTGCATCGCGCCTTCGGCCAGGCTCTGGCGGTGCTGGCGGGGGATGCGCTGATCGTCCTCGCGTTCCAGACCCTCGCGCACGGCGCCGCGGCGGCGCCGGAGCGGCTGGGGGCGCTGGTGCTGACGGTGGCGCGGTCGGTCGGCGTGCCGTTCGGCATCGTGGCCGGGCAGGCGTGGGAGTGCGAGCCGGCGGCCGACCTGTCGCTGTACCAGCAGGAGAAGACCGGCGCGCTGTTCGCAGCCGCCACCGTCGCAGGCGCCACTGCGGCCGGGGCGGAAGGCGAGCCTTGGCGGGCGCTGGGCATGAAGCTCGGCGAGGCGTTCCAGGTGGCCGACGACATCCTGGACGCTGCCGGGGACGCCGCACGGATCGGCAAGCCCGTGGGCAAGGACGCCGCGCTGGGCCGTCCGAGCGCGGTGCGGCGGCATGGGCTGGACGGCGCGATAGACCTGCTCGAAAGCCTGGCGGCGGAGGCGGTGGAGTCGGTTCCCGCCTGCCCCGGCGCCGGGCCGCTGCGGAGCCACATCCTGTCCGAGACCCGGCGGCTGCTGCCGGCGGAACTGGCGCGGCACGCGGCTTGACGCTGGCGCTGCTTCGGGGGTCCGGCTTGCGATCCATGCGCGCCGCCATCGCAAGCCGCTTGGGTCGTGGCGGTCCCGGGGACGCCGCGGCCAGCCGGCGTGCCTGCAACCCTCATGTCGCCGCGCCGCTGCGCTGCGCGCCATGACGGTGCTCCACTCGCGGCAGGGCATGGACGGGCTGGAGCCTGCGGCCCCCGTGCCGTCCGCATGGGACCGCCTGCTCGGCCTGCGCGACCGCCTGGTGGCCAGCCCGCGCTTCCGGGCCTGGGCGGTGGCGATGCCGTTCACCCGGCCCGTGGCCCGGCGGCGCACGCGGGCGCTGTTCGACCTGTGCGCGGGCTTCGTCTATTCCCAGGTGCTGCACGCCTGCGTCGAGTTGCGCCTGTTCGACATCCTGGCCGAGGGGCCGCAATCCTTGCCGGCCCTGGCTGCGCGCCTGGCCTTGCCGCTGCCCGGCGCCGAGCGGCTTCTGCTCGCGGCGGTGTCCCTTCGCCTCGTGTCCCGCCGCCGTGGCGGACGGTTCGGGCTGGGGCCGCTAGGCGGCGCCATGGTCGGCAATGCCGGGATCGCGGCGATGGTCCGGCACCACCGGATGCTCTACGCCGACCTGGCCGATCCCGTGGCGCTGCTGCGCGGGGATGCCCATGGAACCGCGCTGTCCTCCTATTGGGCCTACTCCGGCAATGCCGGTGCCGCAGGGCTGGGCGGGGAGGTTGCGGCCTACACCGCGCTGATGGCGGCGTCGCAGCCGCTGGTGGCGGGTGAGATATTGGCGGCCTACCCCGTGCGGCGGCATCGCCTGCTGATGGACGTGGGCGGCGGCGACGGCAGCTTCCTGCTGGCGGCGGGCGAGCGGGCGCCGGGGCTGCGGCTGCGGTTGTTCGACCTGCCGCCGGTGGCGGAGCGGGCGTCGGCGCGATTCGCCGGGGCAGGGATGCAGGGCCGGGCGGAAGCCATGGGCGGCGACTTCCTGCGGGACGCGCTGCCATCGGGTGCCGATCTGGTCAGCTTGGTGCGCGTGATCCACGACCATGACGACGACGCGGCGCTCCGCATCCTGCGCGCCGTCCACGCCGCGTTGCCGCCCGGCGGCACCCTGCTGCTGGCCGAGCCGATGTCGGACACTCCGGGGGCCGAGCCGGTGGGGGACGCCTACTTCGGCTTCTACCTGATGGCGATGGGCCGGGGCCGCACCCGCACCCCGGCGCGGCTGACCGCGATGCTGCACGACTGCGGCTTCCAGGCCGTGCGCCGGCATCGGACGCATACGCCGCTGCTGGCCGGCGTGCTGACGGCGGTGAGGTGATGGAGGTTCTGCCCCTTCTCCCTTTCCCTCCGGGAGAGGGTCGGGGTGAGGGAGGCCACACGCACGATGCCCGCCGTTCGAGTGCCGGACAGCGCCTGAGTTGGCCCGGTTCAGCCCTTGCTGCCTCCCTCACCCCGGCCCTCTCCCGGAAGGAGAGGGAGAAGCAACCGGGACATCTGTAAATGCTAGTTGACACAAAAAACTGTCAGGATAAGCTGACAGTCGAACCGGTCCAGGGAGGGACGGAGATGCAAACCAACGCAGTCGTCCTAAGCGCACCGCAGGACCTTACGCTCCAGAACCTGCCGCTCGACGCCGCCGGCCCCGCCGACGTGATCGTGGACGTGCAGTGGAGCGGCATCAGCACCGGGACCGAGCGGCTGCTGTGGGACGGCCGGATGCCGCCGTTCCCTGGCATGGGCTACCCCTTGGTGCCGGGCTACGAGTCCGTGGGCCGCGTCGTGCAGGCTGGCGCCGGGTCCGGCCGGCGCGAGGGCGACCAGGTGTTCGTGCCCGGCGCCAAGTGCTTCGGCCCCGTCCGCGGCCTGTTCGGCGGCGCGGCGTCCCGCCTGGTAGTGCCGGGCAACCGCGTCACACTAATAGACGACTCCCTGGGTCAGCGCGGCGTGTTGCTGGCCTTGGCGGCGACGGCGCAGCACGCCGTCGCGGGCGCCCTGCCGGACCTGATCGTGGGCCATGGCGTGCTGGGCCGCCTGCTGGCCCGCCTGGCGGTGCTGCACGGCGCGGCCCCTGCGGTTTGGGAAACCAACCCGGCCCGCGCCGAGGGCGGGCAGGGCTACACCGTCCTGCACCCTGACCAGGACGCCCGCCGCGACTACCGCTGCATCGTGGACGCGAGCGGCGACCCGGCGTTGCTCGACACCCTGATCGGGCGCCTGGCGCCGGGCGGCGAGGTCGTGCTGGCCGGGTTCTACTCGGACCGCCTCAGCTTCGCCTTCGCCCCGGCCTTCATGCGCGAGGCCCGGCTGCGGATCGCCGCCCAGTGGCAGCCCGCGGACCTGCAGGCGGTCAACGCCCTGGCCGCATCCGGCGCGCTGAACCTGGACGGCCTCGTCACCCATGCCGAGGCGGCGCCGGACGCCGCCCATGCCTACCGCACCGCCTTCGGCGACGCGGCGTGCCTCAAGATGATCCTCGACTGGAGCCATGCCGCATGAACGCCATCACGTCACCCGCCAGCATGACGGACGCCCTGCGCGCCGAGGCCGCCATCGAGCCGGACGCGGTCCACACCGCGCCGGCCAAGAAGGAAACGCAGGTCATCGCCATCTACGGCAAGGGCGGCATCGGCAAGAGCTTCACCCTCGCCAACCTCAGCTACATGATGGCGCAGCAGGGCAAGCGCGTGCTGCTGATCGGCTGCGACCCCAAGAGCGACACCACTAGCCTGCTGTTCGGCGGGCGCTCCTGCCCCACCATCATCGAGACCAGCAGCAAGAAGAAGCTGGCCGGCGAGAAGGTGGCCATCGGCGACGTGTGCTTCATCCGGGACGGCGTGTTTGCGATGGAGCTGGGCGGCCCAGAGGTCGGACGCGGCTGCGGCGGGCGCGGCATCATCCACGGCTTCGAGCTGCTGGAGAAGCTGGGCTTCCATGAGTGGGGTTTTGATTACGTGCTGCTCGACTTCCTTGGCGATGTCGTCTGCGGCGGCTTCGGCCTGCCGATTGCCCGCGACATGTGCCAGAAAGTCATAGTTGTCGGCAGCAACGACCTGCAATCGCTGTACGTCGCCAACAACGTCTGCTCGGCGGTGGACTATTTCCGCAAGATGGGCGGCAACGTCGGCGTGGCCGGCATGGTCATCAACAAGGATGACGGCACCGGCGAGGCGCAAGCGTTCGCGGGCGCCGTCGGCATCCCCGTGCTGTCCGCCATCCCCGCCAACGAGGACATCCGCCGCAAGTCCGCCAACTACGAGATCATCGGCAAGCCCGGCGGCGAATGGGCGGCCGTGTTTGAGCTGCTGGCCGAGCAGGTCGCCACCGCGCCCCCGGTCCGCCCGACCCCGCTCAGCCACGACGCGCTGCTGAACCTGTTCAAGGGCGACGCCGTGGGCCGCGGCGTGGTGCTGCAGCCGGCGACCGAGGCCGATATGTGCCCGGCCACCGTCAGCAACCGCGCCTCCCTCGAAGTGATCTACGAGGGCGCGTAGGCATGGACGGCGGCGCCATCATCCCCCCCGTCACCGGGTCCGGCTGCCACGGCGGCAAGGACACGCTGGAGGCCGCCGCCCGCGCCGCCGGCAAGGGCGCCGCGATGGACCGGCTGATGCAGGACTACCCGCGCGGACCCCACGACCAGCCGCAGAGCATGTGCCCGGCCTTCGGGGCGTTGCGCGTCGGCCTGCGTATGCGCCGGACGGCGACGATCCTGAGCGGCAGCGCCTGCTGCGTGTATGGCCTGACGTTCACGAGCCATTTCTACGGCGCGCGGCGCAGCGTCGGCTACGTGCCGTTCAACTCGGAAACGCTGGTCAAGGGCCAGCTTTACGAGGACATCCGGGACGCCGTTTACGAGACGGCGAAGCCTGCGGACTATGACGCCGTGGTGGTCATCAACCTGTGCGTGCCCACGGCGTCCGGCGTGCCGCTGGACCGGCTGCCGAAGGTGATTGATGGCGTGCGCATCATCGGCATAGACGTGCCGGGCTTCGGCGTCCCCACCCATGCCGAGGCGAAGGACGTGCTGGCCGGCGCCATGCTGCGCTATGCCCGGACCGAGGCCGAGCACGGCCCGGTCGCCCGCCCGCGCCAGCAGGCGGCGCTGCCGACCGTTGCCATGATCGGCGAGTTCTTCCCGGGCGACCCGCCGGGCCTGAGCGCCCTGCTGGCGCCGATGGGCCTGACGGTCGCGCCGCCGCTGCCGTCGCGGGAGTGGCGGGACCTGTATGCCGCGCTGGACTGCCAGGTGGCCGCCGCCGCGCACCCGTTCTACACCGCGACCGTGCGCGAGTTCCGCGCCGCGGGCCGCCCCGTCGTGGGCAGCGCCCCGGTGGGCGTGGACGGCACCGCGGCCTGGCTGGACGCCATCGGCGCGGCGGCCAACGTGCCCGCCGACAAGATCGACGCCGCCAAGGCCCGCGCGCTGCCAGCGATCCGCGCGGCGCTGGAGGCCAACCCGATCCGGGCGCGCATCACCGTGTCGGGCTACGAGGGATCGGAGCTACTGGTGGCCCGGCTGCTGACGGAGGCCGGGGCGGAGGTCCCCTATGTCGGCACGGCCTGCCCGCGCACGGAGTGGTCCGATGCGGACCGCGAGTGGCTGCAGGCGCGCGGCACGCACATCCAATATCGCGCCAGCCTGGAGCAGGACCTGGCCGCCATGCGCGACGTGCGGCCCGACCTGGCCGTGGGCACGACGCCGCTGGTGCAGGCGGCGAAGGAGCTGGGCATTCCGGCGCTTTACTTCACCAACATGGTGTCCGCCCGGCCGCTGTTCGGCGCGGCGGGCGCCGGGTCCATGGCCGCCATCGTGGCGGCGCAGATCGGCGGGGCCGGACGGTTCAACCGCATGGTCGAGTTCTTCGACGGCGTCGGCACCGGGACCGCCGCAGGTTACGGCAGCCTCGGCAAGCCGGTGGAGCCTGCCGGCGCACGCGACCGCTACCGCCGGGCACGCGAGGCCAAGGCCAAGGCGACCGAAGCGATGGGGAGCTAGCGGATGACTGCTTTCTTCCCCCTCTCCCTCCGGGAGAGGGCCGGGGTGAGGGAGGCCGCAAGAGCGGCGTCCCATCCGTGCCCGATGACCGAGAACCGCGCGTGCGGCCTTTCCCTCACCCCGACCCTCTCCCGGAGGGAGAGGGAGCAGCAGCAGCAAGCAGCGGGATCGCGCCCATGCTAGTCCAGGACCATGACCGCGCCGGCGGCTACTGGGGCGCCGTTTACGCCTTCACCGCCATACGCGGCCTGCGCGTCGTCATAGACGGCCCCGTCGGCTGCGAGAACCTGCCCGTCACGGCGGTCCTGCACTACACCGACGGCCTCCCCCCGCACGAGCTGCCCGTCGTCGTCACCGGCCTGTCCGAAGACAACCTCAGCAGCACCGGCACCGAGGGCGCCCTCCGCCAGGCCGCCCGCAGCGGCGACCAGGACATGCCGTCCGTCGTCGTCACCGGCAGCATCGCCGAGATGATCGGCGGCGGCGTGACGCCCGAGGGCAGCAACCTGCTGCGCTTCATCCCGCGCACCATAGACGAGGACCAGTGGCAGGCCGCGGACCGCGCGATCTACTGGCTGTGGAGCGAGTTCGGCGCCAAGCGCAGCAAGCCCAAGCCCCGCCCCGCCGTCGCCGACCGCAAGCCGGGAACAAAGCCCCGCGTCAACCTGATCGGCGCGATCTACGGCACCTTCAACATGCCGTCCGATCTGGCCGAAATCCGCCGCCTGGTGGAGGGCGTCGGCTGCGAGGTGAACCTCACCTTCCCGCTGGGGTCCCACATCGAGGACGTGGCCCGGCTGCCGGACGCCGACGTGAACATCTGCCTGTATCGCGAGTTCGGCCGCAACCTGTGCGAGGAGCTGGACCGCCCGTACCTGCAAGCGCCCATCGGCCTGTTCGCCACCACCAACTTCCTGCGCAAGCTGGGCGAGCTGACCGGCCTCGACCCCGAGCCGTTCATCGAGGCGGAGAAGCACACCACCATCAAGCCGATCTGGGACCTGTGGCGCAGCGTGACGCAGGACTTCTTCCCGACCGCGAGCTTCGCCGTGGTGGCGACCGATACCTACGCGCGGGGCCTGCGGGGCTTTCTTGAGGGCGAGATGGGCATTCCCTGCACCTTCGCCGTCAGCCGCACCGCGGGGACCAAGCCGGACAACCAGGCCGTCCGCGCCGCGATGAAGGCGACGCCGCCCTTCGTGCTGTTCGGCTCGTTCAACGAGCGGATGTATGCCGCCGAGGTGGGCGCGCGCTGCATGTATATCCCGGCGTCGTTCCCGGGCGCGGTGATCCGCCGGGCCACGGGCACGCCGTTCATGGGGTATGCCGGGGCGACCTACGTGGTGCAGGAGTTCTGCAACGCCTTGTTCGACGCCCTGTTCCACATCCTGCCGCTCAGCACGGACATGGACAAGGTGGAGGCGACCCCGGTGCAGGGCGCCGCCTGGAACATGGACCCCTGGGACGACGACGCCGTGGCGGCGCTCGACGCCCACGTCGAGCGGGAGCCGTTCCTGGTCCGCATCAGCGCCGCCAAGCGGGCGCGGGACCGGGTGGAGGGCGATGCACGGGCCGCGCGCGAGGGCCGGGTCACGGCCCGGCGCGTGGCAGCGTCGCTGCAAGCAATGGCGGGAGGGCAGGCCGCATGAGCGCCGCCCCCCTCAATGGCCTGACCGGCACGTCCGGTCGGCCCGGTGGTTCAACCGGCGGTGCCGGTTGGCGAGGTCTGACCGGCGCGTCCGGTCGGCGCGTGGCCCCGGCGGTTGCCGCGGCGGAGGCCCAGCCGCACGGGAGGCGTGCGGCAGAGAGCAAGAAGGAGGACCCCACCCATGTCTGACGTTGCAGTACGCGGCAATTCCAGCTCGGGATTGAGCGACAGCGAAGCCCGCGAGTTCCACAGCATCTTCGTGACCAGCTTCATCGTGTTCACGGCGATTGCCATCGTCGCGCACTTCCTGGTCTGGCAGTGGCGCCCGTGGCTGCCCGGGCCGAACGGCTACACCACCGGCCTGTTGCTGGACGGCGTCCAGTACGTCAAGTCCATGCTGGCATAGGGAGCACCATAGAATGTGGCGTGTATGGCTGCTTTTCGATCCCCGCCGGGTCCTGGTCGCGCTGAGCGTGTTCCTGTTCGTGCTGGCGCTGCTGATCCACTTCATCCTGCTCAGCACCAGCCGCTTCAACTGGCTCGAAGGCCCCGTCCGCGGCGCCGGCAGCAGCCTGGCGTCCCCGCAATTGGCTCCGCTGCCCTCGGCGGCGCCGGCCACGCGATAACCCCACACGGCGCCGGGCGGAGGGGCATCACCCCCCCCTCCGCCCGGGCCGGCTAGGAGACCCCCGACATGGCAATGTTGAGCTTCGAGGAAAAATACCGTGTCCGCGGCGGGACCCTGGTCGGCGGCGACCTGTTCGACTTCTGGGTCGGCGCGTTCTACGTCGGCTTCTTTGGCGTCACCACCCTGTTCTTTTCGCTGCTGGGTACCGCGCTCATCATCTACGGCGCGGCCATCGGACCCACCTGGAACATCTGGCGCATCAACATCGCGCCGCCCGACCTGTCCTATGGCCTGGGCTTCGCGCCGCTGCGCGAGGGCGGGCTGTGGCAGGTCATCACCATCTGCGCCATCGGCGCCTTCGTGTCCTGGGCGCTGCGCCAGGTGGAGATCAGCCGCAAGCTCGGCATGAACTACCATGTGCCCATCGCCTTCAGCGTGGCGATCTTCGCCTACGTGTCGCTGGTGGTGATACGCCCGGTGCTGATGGGCGCCTGGGGGCACGGCTTCCCGTATGGCATCCTCAGCCACTTGGATTGGGTGAGCAACACGGGCTACCAGTACCTGCACTTCCACTACAACCCGGCGCACATGCTGGCCGTGACGTTCTTCTTTACGACAACGCTCGCGCTGTCGTTGCACGGCGGGCTGGTGCTGTCGGCGGCGAACCCGCCCAAGGGCCAGGTCATGAAGACCGCCGAGCATGAGAACACCTTCTTCCGCGACACCATCGGCTGGTCCATCGGCACCTTGGGCATCCACCGGCTCGGCCTGTTCCTGGCGCTGTCGGCCGGGTTCTGGAGCGCTGTTTGCATCATCATCAGCGGACCCTTCTGGACCCGCGGCTGGCCGGAGTGGTGGGGCTGGTGGCTGAACCTGCCGATTTGGAAGTAGGACGACATCAATGGCCTTCCACACTCGTTCCCAGGCTGATGGACCGTCATTGCGAGCCGCTTGCGGCGCGGCAACCCAGGGGCGGGAAGGGCTGCGCTTGCGGCCCCTGGGTTGCCGCGTCGCTGCGCCTCTCGCAATGACGGGAACGGCCGGGGCAGAGGGCGGACGGCATAACAAGGAAAGCCGGGAGGAACCCCATGGCTGAGTATCAGAACATCTTCACCCGCGTGCAGGTCCGCGGCCCCGTCTATGCCGGCGTCCCGGTGACGGCGACGAGCTGGACCCGGTCGGGCAAGCCCTTCTACATCCACCTGTTCGGCGTCCTCGGCGACGCGCAGGTGGGGCCGATCTACCTGGGCGCGACCGGCATCGCCTCGCTCATCTGCGGCTTCATCGCGTTCGAGATCATCGGCCTCAACATGTGGGCGTCGGTGAACTGGGACATCGTGCAGTTCATCCGCCAGCTCCCTTGGCTGGCACTGGAGCCGCCGGCGCCGGCCTATGGCCTCCGCATACCGCCGCTGGCGCAGGGCGGCTGGTGGCTGATGGCCGGCTTCTTCCTCACGGCCAGCATCGGGCTGTGGTGGGTGCGGGTGTACCAGCGGGCGAAGTCGCTGGGCATGGGCAACCATGTCGCCTACGCCTTCGCCGCCGCCATCTGGCTCTATCTGGTGCTGGGCTTCATACGCCCGATCCTGGTGGGGTCCTGGTCGGAGGCGGTGCCGTTCGGCATCTTCCCGCACCTCGACTGGACGGCCGCGTTCTCGATCCGCTACGGCAACCTGTTCTACAACCCGTTCCACATGCTCAGCATCGTGTTCCTGTATGGCTCCGCGCTGCTGTTCGCCATGCACTCCGCCACCGTGCTCGCCATCACCCGCTACGGCGGCGAGCGCGAGCTGGAGCAGATCGCCGACCGCGGCACCGCGTTCGAGCGCGGCGGGCTGTTCTGGCGCTGGACGATGGGCTGGTGCGCCTCGGCCGAGAGCATACACCGCTGGGCCTGGTGGTTCGCCGTGCTTACGCCCATCACCGGCGGCATCGGCATCCTGCTGACCGGCACTGTGGTGGACAACTGGTTCCTGTGGGGCCAGAAGCACGGGATCGCGCCGGAATATCCGGCGATGTGGGGCAACATCGTGGACCCCGTCCAGACGACGCCAGGCTTCCCTGCGCCGCCGGTCAATCCACTTGCTGTTCCAGGAGGAGCGCCTGCCGCTCCAGGGGGAGGACCTGTGCAATGATGCCAGGAATGAAGTTGGGCCTGGGCGTCGTCGGCGCTGCCGCGGCGGCGTTGCTGGGCATCGCCATGCTGGGCGAGTTCGAGACGCCGGGCCAGGTCACGGTGCAGCGCGGCTTCCGCGGCGTTGCCATGGAGACCAACTACAACCCGATACAGCTTGCGAAGTACGTGGCCGAGAACAAGGTGCCGGCGTCCTTGCCGCAGGTGTCGTCGGCGGGTCCGAAGGCGGGGCAGGTCTATAAGAACGTGCTGGTGCTGGGCGACCTCAGCGTCGGGCAGTTTACCCGGCTGATGGTGAGCATCACGCAATGGGTGTCGCCGAAGCAGGGCTGCGCCTATTGCCACAACGTCGCCAACATGGCGGAGGACACCTACTACACCAAGATCGTCGCCCGGCGGATGGTGCAGATGACGCAGAACATCAACTCCACCTGGGCGCCGCATGTGTGGGGCGTCGGGGCCGGCAACGGCAACGGGGTCGGCAACGCCGTCACCAACGTGGGCGGCGCGGGCACCCCGGGCGGAGCGGGCGTCACCTGCTACACCTGCCACCGGGGCATGAACGTGCCGAACTACATCTGGTACAAGGACGAAGGCCCCACGCCGAACAAGGGCGGCGTGCTGGAGGTGTCCATGGGCCAGAACAAGGCTTCCGAGTCCGTCGGCAACAGCAGCCTGCCTTACGACCCGTTCACGCCGATGCTGGAGGCCGACTACCCGATCCGCCAGCAGGGCGAGGCGGCGTTGCCGGCCGGCAACCGCCACTCGATCAAGGAGACGGAGTGGACCTACGCGCTGATGATCCACTTCGCGCAGTCCTTGGGCGTCAACTGCACCTACTGCCACAACAGCCGGGCGTTCGGGGACTGGTCGCAGAGCACGCCGCAGCGCATCTCGGCGTGGCACGCCATACGCATGGTGCGCGACATCAACCTCAACTACATGGACCCGCTGCACGACGTGTTCCCGGTGGGGCGCCTCGGCACCTCCGGGGATTCGCCGAAGGTGGCCTGCGCCACCTGCCACCAGGGCGTGTTCAAGCCGCTGTATGGCGTGAACATGGTCAACGCCTTCCCGGAGCTGAAGCAGCCGGGTCCGCAGGCCGGGCTGGTGCAGACGAGCCTGATGGTGGCAAACCCCGGCGTCTATCCCGCGGGAGCGAAGGTGACGCCGCCAATGAAGCCCACTCCGCTCAACTGACCCTGGTTCCGGTGGGGGCCTGGCCTTGCGGCCAGGCCCCTTTTTCTTGTGCGGGGCCGTCGGCTTGACCGCCGCGCAACCTTCCCCACCCTTAGAGCACGAAGATTGCCGGTCGCGCAGGCTTGCCGTGCGGCATGGGTGGTGTATCCCCTGCGGCGGTTGCGCCGCATGGTTTGGGAAGGACTAGAGATGAGCAGTATGGAGACCAACAAGGCGGTCGCCGCCGTGCTGATGGCGGGGGTCGCCTTCCTGGGGTCGCAATTGATTGCCGATGCCGTGGTGAAGCCGAAGGCGCTGCATCAGACGGCGATCAAAATAGATTTGCCGCAACCGGGCGGCGCTACCGTTGCAACCGCCAAGGCCGAGCCGGAGCAGCCCATCGAGGCGTTGCTGGTGTCCGCCGATGCCGGCCGTGGCGAAGCCGGGGTGAAGGCGCAGGGTTGCGTATCCTGCCACAGCTTCAACGAGGGCGGGAAGGCCGGTGTCGGTCCCAACCTATATGGCGTGATGGGTGCCCCGCACGGGCACATGGAAGGCTATACCTACTCTGCCGCATTGAAGGGCAAGCAGGGTCCCTGGACGTTCGCCGAGATGAACTCCTGGCTGATCAAGCCCAGCGCCTATGCGCCCGGCACCAAGATGAGCTACGCCGGCCTGACCGACAACAAGAAGCGGGCGGACATCATCGCCTACCTCCGCAGCCTGTCGCACGACCCGCTGCCGTTGCCTGCCGCCCCGGCACAGACTGCGGGCGCTGCCCCGGCCGCCAAGCCGCAGCAGGTTGCCGCAGTCCAGTCGGCCGCGCCGGCCGGTCCCGCTCCGGCTGCGCCGCCCCCGGCCGCTCCGGCCGCCGCAACCGGCAACGACTCGGTGGTCCTGCTCGCCTCCGCCAGTCCGGACGCCGGCAAGGCCGATACGGCCAAGCTGGGCTGCGTCGCCTGCCACAGCTTTAACGAGGGCGGGCGCAACGGCCTGGGTCCGAACCTGTATGGCGTCGTCGGCGCCGAGCAGGGCGCCCATGCCCAAGGTTACAACTACTCCGCCGCGCTGAAGGGCAAGGGCGGCAAGTGGGACTTCGCCGAGTTGGACAAGTGGCTGCTGAAGCCCAGCGCCTACGCGCCGGGTACCAAGATGAGCTATGCCGGCATCAGCGACCCGAAGGTGCGGGCGGATGTCATCAGCTACCTGCGTTCCCTGTCGGCGGAGCCGTTGCCGTTGCCGAATTAAGGTGATGCCGCATGGCTGGAAGCGCGTCAGCGTTGCCAGCCATGCAGCGGACCGGCCGCCCGGAAGGGCTGTAGCGATGCGCTGACCCAGGTGCAAAGCCGGGTTCCGAATGCAGGTTTTCGTCGAACAGCCGGCTTCAGAACTTCGGGGTCGTTTGACGGATTGCTGCCCATTGGCAATGCCGCCCCGGCAGTCAGGCCCGGCAGTCAGGACTGTGGCAGAGTTGTCGCATAGTCACAGCAATTCTGGAACCATAGACTGGGACACCGCTAGGCATGATGCACGGCGCCACGGAATAAGCGGCACGCCTGCGCTGTGCCAGGACGCGGGAGATTTTGGTAGGCCAGGTAATCGTCTAGGTCATTGCCCAGCGGGTGCATGAAAGCAGACGGGCAAAGACTTCGGCGCAAACAGTGCCTCCGCCGCTTATATGGTCGGAGACAAGGACCCTACCCCAGCAGCCAGTGCGCTACGATGCCAAGCACGAGCCAGCACCCGACGCCAAGCCCCAAAGTCAGTGTCATGCTCAAGGAGCGTGACACCGGCTCGCGCGCGGTTACCCAGTCGTTGAACTTTGTCATGCCCGATGCCTCCGATTGCAAGGCTTTCTGCCTTGGTTTCTTGTTGCAACGCCCGGCCAAGGCTTATCTTCAAGCCGGGAATCCGGGGCACACTTTGCCCCGGACAAGTAGCATGTGACAAGCTGGCGTCGGTTTGCAATCCTGGCCTGCACGATAGAATTGTTATAATGCCTCGTTGTGTTCCCGTGCGCGCGGAGCTTGGCTTCTAAGCCGGGCCATTTGGCCATGCAGCCATGGCATTCACCGCCAAAAGCGATACAGGCCAGCACCGACACCTGCAGCCGCATCGGGCTTGTGACGCGCAACAGGCCGGCCTGGGCTGCTGCTCATGGTGGCACGCCGGCGCTGGCCGCGGGCCAGGGCCGCAGGGGATCGTTGACCGGCGCAGGCGGAAAATGGATAGGGTTCCGATGCAGCGGAGGCCCGCCCTTGTTCCCCCCGTCCTGCCTGGCACGCCCCTCGTCCTCGACCTGTTCAGCGGCATCGGCGGCTAAAGCCTTGGGCTGCACTGGGCCGGGATGCGGACGGTGGCGTTCTGCGAGGCCGATCCCTTCGCGCGCCGCGTCCTGCGCCGGCACTGGCCCGGCGTTCCCGTCTATGACGACGTATGCACCCTGTCCGCCGCCCGGCTGCGGGCGGGCGGGGTGCCGCGGCCGTGGCTCGTCTGCGGCGGCTTCCCCTGCCAGGACAGCAGCCTCGCGGGCCGGGGCGCGGGAATGGCAGGGGCGCGCACGGGCCTGTGGTCCCACATGGCTCGCCTGGTCGCCGAGCTGCGACCGCGCTGGGTGGTGGCTGAGAACGTCCCTGGCCTCCGAGGCCGCGGGGCGGACCGAGTGCTGCGTGACCTGGAGGCTGCGGGCTACGCCTGCTGGCCGCTCGTGGTGGGTGCTGTCCATGCCGGCGCCCCGCACCGGCGGGCGCGCGTGTGGGTGGTGGCGCAAGGCGCTGCTGCCGACGCCGGTGGCGCGGGACTGGAAGTGGGGGAGTGCTTCGCAGCGGGGCCGGCGCCGGGCCTGCCAACTGAGCGATGCGGTGGGTGGCCGGCTGAACCCGGGCTACGCCGAGTGGATGATGGGCTTCCCGCCGGGCTGGACAGGGTAGGGCGGCTGCGGGCCTTGGGCAATGCGGTGGCGCCGGCGAACGCGGCAATGGTGGGGCGGGCGTTGCTGGGATTGGGGCGCTAAGCGAACCTCTTATGGTCCGCGCACAGGCAGGGACCTGAGCAGGCTTGTATAGCCTGTACCGCCGTCCATGCTCCAGGCTGCACAAGCCTGCTCAGGGCGCGGTGCGGACCGCCCGCAGGCCGGGGCGCATCCGCCCTGCATCCACCCTGGCTGCCGCCATCCAAACCCTGCATAGTGCCCGCAACACACAGGGGGAAGATCTGGCGATGAGCGAGCAAGTGGCAGACCGCCTGGTTCCCCCAGCGGCGGCAGCGGCGCACCCCTGGCGCTGGTCGCCGCCGCGCAACACCTGGCTGGTCCGGCTGTTCGACAACAAGCCGTTCCTGGCGGCGCTGTGCCTGTTCCCGGCGCTGGCGCTGCTGCTGGTGTTCCTGACTTATCCGTTGGGCCTCGGCATCTGGCTGGCGTTCACCGACACGCGCATCGGGCGCAGCGGCACCTGGGTGGGGCTGGAGAACTTCCAGAGCCTGTGGGACGACCGCATCTTCTGGCTGTCCGTCACCAACACGCTGTTCTACACAGGTGCTGCGACGGTCGGGAAGTTCGGGCTGGGGCTGTGGCTGGCGCTGCTGCTGAACCACAACATCCCGTTCAAGTCGCTGGTGCGCGCCATCGTGCTGGTGCCGTGGATCGTGCCGACGGTGCTGTCGGCCATAGCGTTCTGGTGGATCTACGACCCGCAGTTCTCGATCATCTCCTATGTGCTGAAGGGCACCGGGCTGATCCACGAGAACATAGACTTCCTCGGCACGCCCTGGCACGCGCGGATCAGCCTGGTCGCGGTCAACATCTGGCGCGGCATCCCGTTCGTGGCGATCAGCCTGCTGGCGGGCCTGCAGACGATCTCGCCGTCGCTGTACGAGGCGGCGATGCTGGACGGGGCGACACCGTGGCAGCGCTTCACCAACGTGACGCTGCCGATGCTGATGCCGGTGCTGTCGGTGGTGCTGACGTTCAGCGTGCTGTTCACCTTCACCGACTTCCAGCTTGTCTATGCCATCACCCGCGGCGGCCCGGTGAACGCGACGCACCTGATGGCGACGCTGGCCTTCCAGCGCGGCATCCCCGGCGGGCAGTTGGGGGAGGGCGCGGCCATCGCGGTCTCGATGATCCCGTTCCTGGTGGCGGCGACGCTGTTCAGCTACTTCGGCCTGTCCCGGCGCAAGTGGCAGCAGGGAGAGGCGAATGACTAGGGTGATGCGGTCCCCGGCTGGACGGGCAGCTTCCTGCTCCCTCTCCTTTCGGGAGAGGGCCGGGGTGAGGGGGTCTTGGCTGCGGAGCGGGGAACGCTGGTGCCGCCGGAACATAGCCCTTCCGCAGGCGGGAACCGCGCCCCAAGACCCCCTCACCCCGGCCCTCTCCCGAAGGGAGAGGGGGAAGGAATGGCTCCGTCCATGAGCAACACTGTCGCGCCCGTGAAGCCCCCCATTGAGCGCCAGGGCGCGCTGTCGTGGGACAGCGTGCCGCGCCGGGTGGTGACGCTCTACGTCCCGCTGCTGCTGTTCATCATCGTGCTGCTGTTCCCGTTCTACTGGATGGCGATCACCACCTTCAAGCCGAACAACGAGCTGTACAACTACAAGGACTTCAACCCGCTTTGGGTCAGCAGCCCGACCTTGCAGAACGTGAAGAAGCTGCTGTTCGACACCGAATACCCGCGATGGCTGATGACCACGATGTACGTCGCCGCCGCGGCGACCTGCATCAGCATCTTCGCCAGCGTGCTGGCGGCCTACGCCATACAGCGGCTGCGCTTCCGCGGCAGCAACCTGGTGGGGCTGGCGATCTACCTCGCCTACCTCGTGCCGCCCAGCATCCTGTTCATCCCGCTGGCGACGATCGTGTTCAAGCTCGGCCTGTTCGACAGCCCGCTGGCGTTGATCCTCACCTACCCCACCTTCCTGATACCGTTCTGCACCTGGCTGCTGATCGGCTACTTCAAGTCCATCCCCTACGAGCTGGAGGAGTGCGCGCTGATTGACGGCGCGACCCGGCTGCAGATACTGCGGCGCATCACGCTGCCGCTGGCGGTGCCGGGGCTGATCTCTGCGGGCATCTTCGCCTTCACGCTGTCGTGGAACGAGTTCATCTACGCGCTGGCCTTCATCCAGTCGTCGGAGAAGAAGACGGTGCCGGTGGCGGTGCTGACGCAGTTGGTGCAGGGCGACGACTACCAATGGGGTGCGCTGATGGCCGGGGCGCTGTTCGGGTCCATCCCGGTAGCGTTGCTGTATTCGTTCTTCGTGGAATACTATGTCAGCTCGCTCACGGGTGCGGTAAAGGAATAGCCGCGGCGGGGGAGCAGGGCAGTGGACAACGCGGTGCGGGAGGTGGCGCGGGACGTAAGCCGCAGCGTGCGGGTGGCGTCCGACCTGTTCCTGACGGTCGAGCACGCCATCATGATGATACTGGGCGCCGTGCTGTCGCTGACGGCGCTGTTGGCGCTGGGCGGCGCCGCGATCCAGTTGTGGGACGGGGTGATGAGCGCGGGGAGTGCCAAGGGCCTGCTGCTGATCGTGGACCGGCTGCTGTTCGTGCTGATGATCGTCGAGATACTGCATACCGTGCGCGTGTCCATCCGCTCCGGCGAGCTGACGTGCGAGCCGTTCCTGATCGTCGGCCTGATCGCCTCCATACGCCGGGTGCTGGTGATCACGCTGGAAACGTCGCAGAACATGCCGGGCAAGACGGCCGAACCGGGCCACGACGATGCGTTCCAGGCGGCGATGATCGAGCTAGGGGTGCTGGGCGGCCTGATCCTGGTGATGGTGCTCTCCATCTACCTGCTGCGCCGCAGCGGGCCACGGTCCTCCCCAGGCACGACGCCAGCGGGGGCGTGAGGCCGGCCTGGACGGCGGACGGCACGGTGCTGCAGCAGACGCCGCCGCCGGCCCGGTCAGTGCGCCGCGGCCCAGGCCATCCCAACTAGGCAAGGACCATGTCCCAGACCGACCAGCAGACGCCCACCCTCGCCTCGCCGCCACAGGCCACCCTCCAAGCCCCGGCGGCCGGTGCCCGCTTGCCGGAGCCGCACCGGCCCGCCGGGACGGCGCCGGCCCATCCGCCGCTGCGGCCGTTGCCGATGGTGATCTTCAGCTCCCGCTGGCTGCAGCTCCCGCTGTATCTCGGCCTGATCGTGGCGCAGTGCGTGTATGTGTTCCTGTTCCTCAAGGAGTTGTGGCACCTCGTCAGCCACGCCAACGACTTCAACGAGCAGGAGGTGATGCTGCTCGTGCTCGGGCTGGTTGACGTGGTGATGATCTCCAACCTGCTGGTGATGGTGATCGTCGGCGGCTACGAGACGTTCGTGTCGCGCCTGAGGCTGGAGGGCCACGCGGACCAGCCGGAGTGGCTGAGCCACGTCAACTCCGGCATCCTGAAGGTGAAGCTGGCGATGGCGATCATCGGCATCAGCTCCATCCACCTGCTGCGGACCTTCATCGCGCTGGGCCAGACCAACATCGGCACGGGCGAGCACGGCACGGTGGTGGCGCCGGTGCAGTTGGACCATGTCATGTGGCAGGCCGTCATCCACGGGCTGTTCATCGTGTCCGCCATCGGCATCGCCTACGTGGACCGCATGGGCCACGAAAAGAATTAGGGACACCAACATGCAGCTTCATGGCTTCTGGCGCTCGCTGGCGACCTACCGGGTGCGTATCGCGCTGGGCCTCAAGGGCATCGCGGTGCCGGAGGCCATGGTGGACCTGGACGCCGGGGACCAGCACGCCCCGGCGTTCCGGGCGCTGAACCCGATGGGCGGCGTGCCGGCGCTGGTGCTAGACGACGGGACCGTGCTGACCCAGTCCCTGGCGATACTGGAATGGATCGAGGAGACCTATCCGGCCCCGCCGCTGCTGCCGGACGGCGCCGCCGCCCGCGCCCGCGTGCGCGCCCTGTGCGCCATCACGGCGGCGGACACGCATCCCTTGGTGGTGCCGCGGGTGCAGGGCTACCTCGGCCGTGCGTTCGGCGCGGACGACGCGGCGCGCAGGGCCTGGGCGGCGCACTGGTTCACGCTGGGCTTGCAGGCATACGAGGCGCAGGTGGGCGCCGGCCCGTTCTGCGCCGGCGATGCGCCGGGCATGGCGGATGCGTGCCTGGCCAGCCACGTCGCCGGGTCGGAGCGGTTCGGCGCTGACTTGGAGCCTTTTCCCGCCGTGCGCCGCATCCAGGCCGCCTGCATGGCGCTGCCGGCGTTTGCCGGCGCGCACCCGCTGCGGCAGCCGGGTGCGCCGGCATAGGGCACGGCGCACCCCGGCGGGTCATCCCAGGAATTATCCCAGGGATTACACCAGCGACGGCGTAATGCCGATCCGGGTGCTGTCGGCGTCGCCGCCGGCCCACATCGCGTTGGGATGGGCGCTTGCCGCCGTGAACTGCGCCGTGCTGTTCGAGTAGAGTACGGCCGTGGCCTGCGGGACCGCCGCGCCGTTCAGGTCCACGCCGTTGACATACAGGTTGCGGTCGGTGTCGGGCGTCCCGCCCCAGGCGTCGTTGATGAAGCTGATGGCCAGGTCGTGGGCGTTGACCCCGAAATCGCCTTGGAACGTGAAGTCCTGGCCCGCCCCCTGGCCGTGCAACGCCGTGACCGTCTGCACGCCGCCGACCTGCTGGCCATCCACGCTGAACACGAACTGGGCATCGCCCATCCAGGCGTCCTCGGACATATGCAGCACGAAGGTGTCAATGAAGGCCGGCGCCGGCTGTTGCGCCGGCTGGCTGGGAGCCGGGCCATACAGGGCCTGGACGCCGGCGACGTCGGTCGCATCCAGCATCTGGTTGCCGCTGCCGACCGAGGGATACATGACCGCGTTCGGGTCCGACGCATGGGCCAGCCCGAGCGCGTGGCCGATCTCGTGCAGCGCCACCTGCTGCAGCGTGGCGGCGGTGCCGGCGTAGGTATAGCCGCCGTAGCCGTCCGGGCTGACCGCGAACTGGCCCGGGTCCTCCAGCCGCACGATCTCGTCCCGCACCAGGTTTCCGGCCCCGTCCCAGCGCAGGCTGGTTTGGCCCACCACGCCCGTCGCCGCGGTGTTCAAGTAGCCGAAGCCGATGCGGATGTCGGCGGCGTCGCCGATGCTCGGGCTGTCCGCCAACTGCGTGAAGGTCACCCCTGAAACAGCCGACCACTGCCGCAGCGCCCATTGCACGGCACCCTGCAGGTCCCCGGTGATCGCGCTGCTGAACGGTGCGGAAGCATCATACCTGTAATTGGAGGCTGCAAAGCTCCAGGTGACGTTCGGGTTCGGCCACTGGGCACCTTCGAGCGCGTATTGCGCCATTGCTTCAACCCCTGCACGTTTGAGTTTCGTGATGAACGCTGGCCGGCGCGTTGCAATCCGGACCACATAGCCCAAAATCGGGGCACTTGCGGGACCTGGACTTGCGTATTGCTTGGACGTGGCTGACCATGCATTTCGCACAAGGCTTTGGCAAGGTCCACCCCAAGACGGATGGAGCCGGGCGCGGACGGAGGGGGCCAGGCTCGCACGCCTTCAAATCCGCCTTGCCCCGCCCCATTTCCGGAGGGTCAAGGAGGCCAAACATGGCAAATGCGAATTTCGAGACGGCAACCCTGGGCGGCGGCTGCTTCTGGTGCCTGGAGCCGGTGTTCCTGAGCCTGCGCGGCGTGCAGTCGTCCGTCAGCGGCTATGCCGGCGGCACCGTGCCCAACCCCACCTATGAGCAGGTTTGCGGCAAGCGCACCGGTCACGCCGAGGTCGTGCAGGTCACGTTCGACCCGGCTGTCATTAGCTATGCCGACATCCTGCGCGTGTTCTTCACGTTGCACGACCCGACGACGCCCAACCAGCAGGGTGCCGACGTGGGGCCGCAATACCGCAGCATCGTCCTGACGCACTCGGACGCGCAAGCGGCGGCGGCGCGGGAGGTGAAGGCGGAGATGGACGCGACTGGCGTCTGGGGCCGTCCTATCGTCACCGAGATCGAGCCGCTGACGGTGTTCTACCGGGCTGAGGACGAGCACCAGGACTACTATGCGCGCAACCCGTGGTCCGGCTATTGCCGGGCGGTGATCACGCCGAAGGTCGCCAAGTTGCGGAAGATGTTCAACGACCGCCTGAAGGCGCCGCAAGCCGCCTGATGGAGCAGGAGGCCCGGTTGGTGGTGGCGTCCGCCTACCGGGCGCTGGGCGCCGCCGGGCTGATCGCCGGCAGCAGCGGCAACGTCAGCGTGCGGCTGGAAGGGGGCATGGTGATCTCCCCGAGCGGCACCTCGCCGGAGGCCGTCACGGAAGCCGGGCTGGTCCGCATGGGCCTGCGCGGTCCGGCGCCGCGGGCCAGCAGCGAATGGGCGTTACACGCCGCGCTGTATCTGGCCCGGCCGGAATTCGGTGCCATCGTCCACACCCACAGCGACGCCTGCACCGCCCTGGCCTGCCTGGGAGAGGGAATGCCGGCGTTCCACTACCAGGTCGCCGGCTTCGGCGGGGACGACGTGCGTTGCGGCGCCTACGTCACGTTCGGCACGCCGGAGCTTGCGGCGGTGGCGGCCAGGGCGATGGAGGGGCGGACGGCGTGCCTGCTGTCGAACCACGGCATGATCGCCGCAGGGGCGGACATGGCGGCGGCGCTGGGCGCGGCGCGGACGCTGGAAATCCTGGCGCGGCAGTACTTGATGGTGCGTGCCGCCGGGGCCGTGCGGCTGCTGACCCCGGCGGAGATGGCGGCGGCGCGGGAGCGTTACCAAACCTATGGCTGATGCGTGCCGGTGCGGATGGATGCCCGGGTCACGCCTCAGCCCTGGTTAGAGCATGAGCGCATCAGGTTGAGTAACCTGAGCGATGAACATGCTCGCAAAAACAGAGGCTAGGAGCCTATCCGAGAATAGGCCGGCAGGTATGATTACACTGGCATTTCAGGCTGACCCACGGCGGATATGGTCTACGTGGCATGTTGCGCGGTGACGCACGGGCCGCCTCATGCGGCGGCCTTGTGCAGCTTACAGGGGTTGTGGGCGGTGCAGACCATGGCCCACTCGCCTCGAACCTTCTGGACGCCCCTGAGGAGGAGTTGGCAACCCTCTGGCCTGCTTGATCTGGCCGAACACGGGTTTCCACCACCTGCTTTCGCAATCGGTATGTGCCCTCTCGCCCGGCGCTGCGGATGGTGTCTGCCATCTGCTGCATGCGCGGCGTTCGTTTGAGGATGCGCCCGGCTTCGGGGTCGGTCGAGCCGTGACGCATGCGGCCGGGACAGAGGTATGGCTCGATCCCGCGTGCATCCATCGCGTGCAGGTTGGCCTCGCTGGCGAAGCCGGTGTCGCCCGACACTTCCCCGGGCGCCTGGCCCAGGTCGTCCATGATGTCGTCCACCAGCGGTTCCAGCCCGCCGAAGTCGGCCGGGTTGGTGCCGAGGCGCTGGGCGACGATGACCTGGCTCTCGGCATCGACTGCGATCTGGCCGTTGTAGCCGGCGATGAAGCCGCCATGGCTCGGCATGATCCGGCTGTCGCCGTCGGTGAAGTTGCGCTGGGCCTTGTCGGAAGGCGCGGGGGGCGGCCGGCGCTTCGTCGCCGGGCGCCGTGGCGCGGGGCTTCCTGCGGTTGCCGCGCTCCTGCATGCCCGACGACGGGCCGGGGCCGTCCGGGTCGCAGGCGCCACGCCCGGCCTTGGCTTCGGCCCTGAGTTGAGCCATGGCCGCGCGGATGCGGGCCAGGCGGCGCTGCTTGTCGGCCATCCAGTCCGGCGTCCCGTCGCCGCGGCGACCGGGGCCTGCTTGGCGTCCTCGGCGGCATCGGCCGCCTGCGCCTGCTGTATCCACGAGCGGACCTCGGCCGCAAGCTTCGGCTCCTCCTGCTGCATCCGCTTGTAGCTCACCGCCTTGTGCCTGCCGGCGTTGGCCCGCAGCTTGGTGCCGTCCACCGCCATGTGGCCGAGCTTGGCCGGCCCCGCCGCCCGGCACAGGCGCAGCACCTGCTCGAACAACGCCGACAAGGCCCGCAGGTGCCGCTTGCGGAAGTCGCTGATGGTGCGGAAGTCCGGCCGGTTCAGTCCGGCCACCGCCATCATGTCCACCCGCTCCTCGCAGGCGCGAGCCAGTTGGCGGCTGGAGTGGACGCCGCGGCTGTAGCCATACGGCAGCAGCGCCACCAGCATCGCCGGATGGTGGGGCGGCTGGCCGCGCTCCTCCTGATAGGTGCCCATGATCGGGCGCAGCCAACGCGGTCTGCGCCGCACCATGGCGGGCACAACCTTGCTGATCGACAGCACAAGCCTGCCGCTCAACGGCCTCAGCGCGGCTTGGGCGCGCGCCTCGGACCATGCCTGCGGCGCCAAGTTGCACCTGGTCCTCGACGCCGACACCGACCCCGACCGCCCGACCTACGCCGCACTCAGTACCGCCCGCGTCCCGGACATCACCGCAGCCCACGCCATGCCCATAGCACCAGGCGCCACCTACGTCTTCGACCTCGGCTACCACGACCACGCCTGGTGGGCCAAGCTCGACGCGGCCGGGTGCCGCATCGTCACCCGGCTGAAAGCCAACACGCCCCTGCGCGTGACCGAAACACGCCCCGTCCCAAGCAGAGACCTGGGCGGCGGCCCGATCCTGTCCGACAGCACCGGCCACCTGCCCGCGCGCAAGGGCCGGGGCCGCCCGAACCCGATGACCAAGCCGGTGCGCGAAGTCCGGGTCAGGCTCGACACCGGCCCGGTGCTGCGCATCCTGACCAACGACCTCGACGCCCCGGCCCAGGAGATCGCCGACCTCTACAAGCGCCGCTGGGCCGTCGAGCCGTTCTTCCGCTGGGTCAAGCAGACGCTCAAGGTCACCCGTTTCCCCGGCACCTCCGAGAACGCCGTGCGCATCCAGGTCGCCTGCGCCCTGATCGCCTTCCTGCTGCTGCGCCTGGCCCAGGCCACACAGGCCGCCGTCACCAGCCCGCTCGCCTTCGCGCGCCTGGTCAGGGACAACCTGATGGGCCTGCGACGCCTGGCCGACCTCGCCAAACCACCGCCCCGACTAACGCACGTCGCAGGCCAAGAAACGCTCCTTGCCATATGAGAACAACGTTAAGAACTGTGCCGGACAGCCGTGGCTGCAACGTGACAGAGGACATCGCCGCGATCCAGCGCCAAAGCCGCCGAATGGTGGCGATCACCGGCGCGCTGATCGCCGCGGGGGAGATGCCCTGCCAGCGGGGGTGGGCGCCGGAAAACGGGCAGCCGTTACGATGCCCCGGCCAGCGCGCTCCGCCAGTTGTGCATTTCCTTGAAGCCGAGCTCCTCCCGCACCTTGCGGTTCGACAGCAGCGTCTCGAACTCGCCCAACTCGCGCGTCAGCCTCACGCCGGGGTAGTAGCGGCGCAGCAGCTCGGCGGTCGGCAGGTCCGACGAGCAGTCGTCGTTCGCCGCGTTGAACACCGCATAGCCGAGCCCGTCTTTCTCAATCGCCAGCCGAACGATCTGGCCGAGGTCCCGGGCGTCGATATAGCTCCAGGTGATGCGCTTGCGGCCCTCGGGATTCTTGAAGAACTCGGGGAACTTCGCATACTCGTGCGGCTCGATCACGTTGCCGATGCGGAGCGCGTAGATGTCTGTGCCGTTGCGTTGCGCGAAGGCGTGCGCCGTTCGCTCGTTGCAGATCTTCGACAGCGCGTAGCTGTCCATGGGATCGACCGGGTAGCCCTCGTCGAGCGGCAGGTACTTCGGGTCGCGCGGCTCGTTCGCGAACACCAGGCCATAGGTCGTCTCGGACGAGGCGATGATCACCTTTGCGATGCCGAGCTTCGTGGCAGCCTCGATGATGTTGTAGGTGCCCATGGTGTTGATCCGGAACACCTCGTTGTCGGGCACCAGCATGATGCGCGGGATGGCGGCGAAATGCACCACCGCATCGATCTTGGGCGGGCGCAGGCTGGGCGCGAACTCATGCAGCTCGATCGTGCTCGACAGCGCATTGAACACCTGGCCGCTATCGGTGATATCGGTGATCAGCGTGCGGACGGATGGATTGTCGAGCGGCTTGGTGTCGAGGTTCAGCACGTGGTAGCCGTGCTCGACCAGATGCTGCACGGCGTACTGCCCGGCCTTGCCGCTGCCGCCGGTGAAGATGATGCGCTTACCCGTCATTTCGTTTCCTAACTTCTCGCCTCGGCCGACCGCAGCCGCTGCGCATACACGTTGATGATAAGCGCGAGCAGCAGGATCACGCCGCGGATCAGAATCTTCAAGAAGCTGTCGATCCGCACGTGGTCCAGCCCGTTGTTCAGCACCCCCAGCACCAGCAGGCCCACAGCGGTGTTGCCGATGCCGCCCTGGCCGCCGAACAGGCTCGTGCCGCCCACGACGACGGCGGAGATCGAGTCGAGCAGGTAGTTGTCGAACTCGTCCTGCTGCGCGCTGCCGAAATGCGCCACGCCGAGCATGCCGGCAAGCCCGGAGCACACGGCCGAGATCACGAGCACGGCCGCCAGGACCAGCTTGACGTTCACGCCCGAATACTCGGCCGCCTCGCGGTTGCCGCCCACCATGTAAACGTAGCGGCCGAACCGCGTGTACGTCAGCACGAGGTGGCCCAGCAGCATCACTGCGGCGGCCACCACGACGATCCACGGCACCGGGCCAATTTCCCCCGCGCCTAGTGTCGCGATGGCCGGCGGCACGTTGTAGGCGATCTGCCCGCGCACCAGCATGGCGCAGATGCCCGACCCGATCTGCAGCATCGCGAGCGTCATGATGAACGACGGGATGCCGATCACCGTCACCCCGAACGCCGTGACGGCGCCGAGCGCCAGGCTGCCGAGCACCGCCAGCCCGATCGCAAGGGCGCCCGCGACCGGGACGTTGGCAATGTTCACGCTGCTGTCCTGCAGGGTGAAGAACGCGACCATGATGCCGACGGCGTTGGCGACGCTCGCGACGCTGAGGTCGATCTCGGCACATAGGATCACGAAGGTCAGCCCAACGGCGATGATGGCGGTGACCGAGACCTGGCGCAGGATGTTGGCGACGTTGTCGGCCGTCGCGAATGACGGGCTTGCGACGCTGAACAGCAGGATCAGCACGATCAGCGTCGCGAACGGGGCGATGTTGCGCAACTGGCTGCGCAGCCAGCGGCGTCCGCCCGCCTCATGCCCGGGCGACCCGGCCTCGGCGATGCTCATGATCCAGTCCCTTTCATGCCGCTGCGAGCAGCCGGTCCTTGCTGACCGCCTCGGACGCGAATTCGTGCGCGATCGTGCCGCGCCTCATCACCAGGATGCGGTCCGCCAACGACAGCACGGTCTCTGGCTCGGTCGAGACCACCACGACCGCTATGCCTTGGGCGCGCAGGCCCTTGATGATCTGCAACACGTCGCCTTTCGCGCCCACGTCCATGCCCCGCGTCGGCTCGCTGAGGACCAGGACGCGCGGCAGGTGGGTCAGCCATTTGGCCAGCGCGACCTTCTGCTGGTTGCCGCCCGACAGCGTACCGAGCGGCCGTTCCACCGACGCCGGGCGGATCTGCAGCGTCCGCACGTGCCCGGCCGCGATCGTGCGCTCGACCGCCGGGCGCAGCCATAGCCGCGAGATGCGGTCGAGGATGCTGATCGACACGTTCTTATAAACTGGCTCCTGCGCGAACAGCATGCTGCGCCGGCTTTCGGGCACGAAGGCGATGCCGGCATCCCGCGCGCCCGATGTGTTCTTGAGCCGCACTGCCTTCCCGCCGATCGCCAGGCTGCCGGACCGCAGCGCGACCCGGCCGAACAGCGCGCGTGCCAGTTCGAGCTGGCCCGAACCCATGAACCCGTAGATGCCCAGCACCTCGCCCGCCCGGGCCTGCAGCGAGACGTCCTGGAAGCCAATGCCCGAAATGCCGTTCGCTTCCAGCGCCACGGCCGCATTCGGCTGGCTGTCGAGCTGGATTTCGCCCAGGTAGCTCTCTTCCAGTTCCTGGTGGCCGACGCCGATCATGCGCTCGATGATCCAGGCTTTGTCAACCGCCGCCGCCGCCGCCGTCTCGATCCGCCGGCCGTTCCGGAAAATGGTGATCCGGTCGGACACCCGCAGGATGTCGTCGAGGAAGTGGGAGATGAACACGATGCTGCGCCCGCTATCGCGAACCCGGCGCAACAGGCCGAACAGCACCTCCACCTCCGGCGGTGACAACGCGGATGTCGGCTCGTCTAGAATAATGATGCGCGCGCCCGACGACAGCACCCGGGCAAGCTCCACCAACTGCTGCAGGCCGAGCGGCAGCGTCCCGATCGGCCTGCGCGGATCGACGTCGATGCCCAGCGTGCGCAACTGCGCGCCAGCCTTCGCCGTCATGGCCGCCCAATCGACCAGCCCGAACCGGGTCGGCTGCACGCCGAGCATGACGTTTTCCGCCACCGACAGCTCCGGCACGATGCTGAGTTCCTGATGCACCATGCCGATGCCGGCGACGCGGGCTGACCGGGCGGACCGATGACGGACCACCTGGCCGGCGATCCGCATCGTGCCCTCGTAATCGGTGTGCACGCCGGCGATGATCTTCATCAGCGTGCTTTTGCCGGCGCCGTTCTCCCCGACCAGGCCGTGGATTTCGCCGGCGCCCAGAGTGAAATCCACATCCTGCAGCGCCGCAACGCCGCCGAACGACTTGGCGATGCCACGCAGCTCCAGCAGGCCAGCGCTGTTGTCCATGACCGTCAGATCAGGAAGTGGCTTTCCATCCACGCCATGCCCGGCGCGTTGGCCTTCGTGACGACCGGGCCGTCGGTAATGATGTGCTTGGGGATCATGCCGGCGTCGGTCCCGGACTTTTCACCCGACACCACCGCCGCGACGCCTGCCAGGATCGCGCCGCCGTGGATACGGCCAGACGGGTTGCGGACCGTGGCATGCATGCGCCCGTCGCCCACCGCCGCTAGTGCTGGCGGCATCGCGTCGCAGCCGCCGATCAGGATGCTCGTGCGGCCCCGCGCCTTCATCACGTTGTAGGCCGCCAACGCCATGTCATCGTTGTGGAAGTAGGCGGCGTCGATCTTCGGATACTTGGTCAGCAGCGTGTCCCACAGCCGCGACACCTTCGACACGTCCCAGTCGCCCGGCGTCGTGTCAACGACCTCGATCCCCGGGTTCTTCTTGACGATCTGCTCGAAACCCCTGGCCCGGCCTTGCGCCCCAGTGTGGCCGAGTGCGCCCTGCGTCATCGTCATGATGCCCTTGCCGCTGATCGCATCCACAAGCGACTGCGTCACCGACGCCCCCATGAACTCGTTGTCCGGCGCAAGGAAGCTATGGACGTTAATGCTGTCGAGCGGTGCGATCAGCGTGTCCATGTCGATCACCGGCACGCCGGCATCAATCATCTTCTTCACCGGCGCCGTGAGGGTGCCGATGCCGAAAGCCTGGATCGCGACGAAGTCCCACTTCTGGCTCGCCATGTTCTCGACCGCGCTGCGCTGCTTCGTGGCGTTCAGCTCACCGTCGAACCAGGTGACGTCGACGTTGAACATCCGCCCCCACCACTCGGCTGCCTGCTTGCCCTGGGCGCACCAGGTCGCCTGCAGCCCGGCGTTCGAGAACGCGGCGCGAAGCGGCTTTTCCGACCGCCCGGTCTCCCGCATGACGGCCTGGGCGTGGGCCGGGCTGATGCCGAACCCGCCCATGACGCCGGCCAGCATCGACGCCGCGGCGGCTTGCATGACACCCCGCCGGTCCGCACCGGCCGACCCTGTTTGGTTGGTGACGTCGTCCATCGTTTCCTCCACTGCCGCGGCCGTTCAGTGTGGCCTGTCGTGCGCTGCGATCTTCGGTTGCAGTTCGCCGGGGCGTCAAGCGAAGATGCCGGATGCACATCATCGTGGCATCGCCCGGCCCAGAAGCTTGGACCGAGCGGTCGGCCCATCCAGTTGCCGCCGTCGATGCCGTAGCACTGCGCCAGGCACTGTCAACTTGTTGGATTGGGGTCGCGATGGCGCGCGACGGGAGTGTCGGAAACCTGGGGCGCTACGCCGCCATCTGGAGTGCTTGGTGGCCGAGCGCACCAGCGCCGGCAACGCGGGGTCGCCGTCGCTGGTCGCGGTCACCGCGTCGCCCTCCCGCCAGCCCTGGTCTTGCAGCGCCGCGCGCAGCAGGGCCTGCGGCTGCTCGGCCACGCTCCGCACGAGCGCGAAGCGTCGGGTGGGGTGGGGTGGCCCTCATGCTCCACCTTGCCGCAGATCGCCTCGAAGGTCCGAACCTGGTGACCCGGCACCGCACGTATGCAGGCGCCGTCGAGCATGACGACGGGCCGGTGTTGATCCGCCGCTGCGGCCTCGTCCGGCTCCCGGACAGCCGTGACCTCCGTAGCTGCTTGCCGGTCGGCCGCCTCGATCCGCAAGGCGACCGCGTGGGCGCGGTTGCGCACGTTTTCCTGGTTCGCAGGCGACGCCGGCAGCAGGGCCTCCAGGATACGTGCCGCGTCCCGAAACGAGGTGCGTGCGCCCAACTCGGCCTGCACCCGCTCCAGCTCCGGCGTGCAGCGGGTGGTCAGCAGCGCGCAGACCGGCGAGACCGTCCGTGCCAACTCCTGGGTCGCAGAGGGGCGGCAGCGGCACACCCTGAACCGCGGCGCCTCGACCTGGACCGTGCCGAAGGGTCTGCAGCCGGCGCGTGCGCCGGTCCTTGAGCGGCTGCAACACCCCGCACGCCGCGCAGGCCCGGTGATGGGCCGCATACTCCGTCACCTGGCCGCACAGCATGCTCGCCTGCAGCCTGGCCAAAAGCGCCTTGGTTTCGTCAAGTAGGAGGCCGACCTCCGCGAGCGTGCCAATGACTGCCGGCCGGCTGAACGTCACCGGCTCCGTCGTCTTCAGCTCGCCCTGGCTCGTCCTCGCCTCCAGCCGCACCGTCCGCTGCATCAAGCCCGCCTCCGTGGTCAGGCCCCAGCCAGGCCGATCAGACCACCTTCGGCAAGCCACCTCCCCCATGTTTTTGACACTCCCGTCATCGACCTACCTGCGAGCGCTCCGAGCTGCCCGCTCCCGTTTCGGGTTGAGTTTCGCCCCGTCTGGTCGCACGCTCGCCGCTGATCCGCTACGCTTGAGCAGCGGACCGAAGCAATCGGGCGGACATCCTTGCTGATTACGGCCGTGGAAAGTTCAGTCGTCTCGCTACCGTTTACCATGGGCGGCCCGTTCACGCGCTTTGCCGGGCAGCTCTGGGACCGGATGGAGATCCTGCTCGTCCGGGTCGAGACGGATGATGGACTGGTCGGCTGGGGCGAGGCCTTCGGCCACGCCGCCATCGCCGCCACCAAAGCGGCGCTCGACGGCATCGTGGCCCCGCTCGTGCTTGGCCGCGACGCGGGCGACATCAACGCGCTCACCCACCAGGTGCTGCACGGCGTCCACCTGCTCGGGCGCAACGGTCCGTTCGTCTATGCTTTCTCCGGCATCGAGATCGCCTTGTGGGACTTGCTGGGCAAGCGCGCCGGCCAGCCGCTGTGGCGGTTGCTGGGCGGCGGCACGCCGGGCCGGCTCGACACCTATGCCAGCCTGCTGTCCTACGGCAACGACCTCGACCTGGTGGCGCGCAACACGGGGGCGGCGCGGGCGCAGGGCTACCGCTGCATCAAGCTGCACGAACTCACGCGCGAGGCCGTGCAGGCGGCGCAGCAGGCGGCACCCGACGCCGGGATCATGCTGGACGTGAACTGCGCCTGGACGCCGCCGGTGGCGCGCCGGATGGCCGCCTCCCTGGCGGATGACGGCCTGCTTTGGCTAGAGGAGCCGGTCTGGCCGCCCGAGGACGCCGCCGGCCTCGCGAGCCTGCGCCGCTTCGGCATCCCGCTCTCGGCCGGGGAGAACACCGCCGGGCTGTTCGGCTTCCGCTCACTGATTGAGGCCGGGGCGGTCGACGTGGTGCAGCCCAGCGTCACCAAGCTGGGCGGCATTGGCGAGATGCTGCGCGTCATCGCGCTCGCGCAGGCGCACGGGGTCGAGGTAATGCCGCACAGCCCGTATTTCGGCCCCGGCTTCCTCGCCACAATGCACGTCGCCTCAGCCATGGTGGAGCGCCCGATGATCGAGGTGCTGTGGCTCAACATGGAGGCCAACCCGTTCGACCCATGGGTGCGCGCGGAGGGCGGCACGGTCGGGGTGCCCACTGGCCCCGGCCTGGGCTGCGACCCTGACCCGGCCGTTCTCGCCCGCTACGTCAAAGGTCCACCGACCCGCACGGAGGCGAAGCGATGAAGGTCACCGCCATCGAGACCCGGCCCGTTACCCTGGTGCTGCCGGCGCCCCTGGGCAGCGCGCTGGGCCAGATCAGCCGCTTCGGCGTGATCCTGGTCACGCTGCGCACGGACCAGGGGATCGTCGGCGAAAACCTCATTTTCACCCTCAACGACCGCCGCACCAAGGTGCTGCGCCAGATGGTGGACGACCTTGCCGACGTGATCGTGGGCTACGACGCCGGCCACATCGCCGGGTTCTGGGCGCGGGCGTGGCGCAGCATCAACTTTCTCGGCCACAAGGGCGTGCCCGTGGTCGGCATCTCCGCCATCGACGGCGCACTGTGGGACGCGCTCGGCAAGGCCACTGGGCTGCCCCTCTACCGCCTGCTCGGCGGCGCGCAGGACCGCGTGCCCGCCTACCACAGCGGCGGGCTTTGGCTGTCGCTCTCCACCGCCGAGTTGGTCGAGCAGGCCGGCGCCTTCGTGGGCCAAGGCTTCCGCGCCGTGAAGATGCGCCTCGGCATGGCCGACCCGGCCGACGACATCGCCCGCGTCCGCGCCGTCCGCGACGCCATCGGCCCCCACGTCAAGCTGATGGCCGACGCCAACCAGGGCCTGAACGAAGTCGAGGCGATCCGCCTGGGCCGCAGGCTCGAACCCTTCGACCTCGCCTGGTTCGAGGAACCGCTCCCCGCCTGGGACCTCGACGGTTTGGCCCGCGTCGCCGCCGCGCTGGACACCTCCATCGCCAGCGGCGAGACCGAGTACACCCGCTACGGCTTCCGCCGCATGATCGAGCTGCGCTCGGCCGACATCCTGATGCCCGACCTGCAGCGCGTCGGCGGCGTCAGCGAGTTCATGCGGGTCGGCCACATGGCCGAGGCGCACGACATCAGCGTGTCCAGCCACCTTTTCCCCGAAACCAGTATCCAGGTGCTCGGCGCGCTGTCGAACGCCAGCTACCTCGAATACATGCCCTGGTTCTCCGAGCTGTACAACGAGCAGCTTGCCTTCGAGGATGGTTGCGCGCTCGTGCCGGAGCGCCCCGGTTGGGGCTTTACTTTCAACGCCGATGCCGCCGATCATCTGAACCGATAGAAGCGGCCCAACGCCGCCAACGATAAAAACGGAGGAAAGCCCCATGACCATCACGCGCCGTGGCCTGGCTCTCGGGGGCCTCGCCACCGCGGGCCTCGCCCGCCCCGCCATCGCCCAGAGCGAGCCGATCCGCATCGGCTGGCTCGCCGCCCTGTCCGGTCCCAGCTCCGCGCCGGCGATCGGCTTCGACCGCGGCGTGCGCCATGCGGTGGACGCGATCAACGGTGCGGGCGGGATCAAGGGCCGCAAGATCGACCTGGTCGTGCGCGACACCCAGGGCGACCCGACCAAGGCCGTCAACGCCGCCCAGGAGATGATCAGCCGCAGCAAGGTCCACGCCATCTGGGGGCCGACCAACTCGGGCGAGTCGCTCGCCACCACGCCCATCATGGCCCGCGCCAAGATGCCGGACGTGCATCCCTGCTTCGTCGACACCCTGATCGACCCGGCCAAATACCCGAACGCCTTCCGCATGGCGTCGTCCAACAGCCAGATCGACACCGCCGTCAGCGGCTACGGCGTCAACAACCTCAAGAAGAAGCGCTTCGCCGTCATCGGCGACACCACCGGCTATGGCACCACCACCGTCGCCAGCTCCTCGGCCGCCTTCGAGAAGCTCGGTGCGGAGGTGGTTTACAAAGCCACCATCGACGCCACCCAGCCCGACGTCACCCCCGACATGCTGCGCATGAAGAACGCGGGCGCCGAGGCCATCGTCGTCTGGACCGTCTCGACCGGGCTGATCTCCCGGCTGATGAACACGCGCGCCAACATGGGCTGGGACGTGCCGTTCATCGGCCACCCGGCCATGGGATCCGGCGAGGTCGGGCAGTTGATCGCCAAGCCCGCCAACTGGGAGAAGACCTACATCCTCGGCTTCAAGAACTGCAGCTACGGCGCCGACGGCAAGCTGCCGGACCATGTGCAGGCCTTTGTGGACAAGGCCAAGGGCAAGATCGACCTCAACGACACCATCCTGTGGTGGGTGGCCTGCGGCGTGGACGCCATCGAGATCATCGCCGCCGCCGTGCGCGAAACCGGCTCCACCGAGGCGGCGCAGATCATCGGCTACTGGGACACCGTGACCAAGTACCCCGGCCTCTATGCCACCTATACCTGGACCAAGGAGCAGCATAACGGCCTGCCCACCGGCGACCTGGTGATGTCCGAGGCCAACTCCCAGCGCCTCGGGGCCTACAAGCTGGCACCCGGCTACGCCTGAGCCGGCGCGATGCTCCCGGCCATCCTCGCCTCCGGCCTCGCCATCGGCGCCGTCTACGCGATGATGGGCGTCGTGTACAACGTGATGTTCGCCGCCTCCCGGGTGATGAGCTTCACCACCGGCCAGCTCGGAATGCTGGGCGGCGTGCTGGGCGCGGCCTTCGTCGGCGTGCTCGGCCTGCCGGGCTGGCTCGGCCTCCTCCTGACCCTTCTCTGCTGCGCCCTGGTCGGCGTCGTCACCGAGCTGGTCGCCGTCCGCCCCGTGCTCCACAAGCTGGAGCAGCACCTCTACGTACTCTCCACCCTGGCCCTCGCGCTGATGATCCAGCAATTCGTCGCCATCCAATGGAGCACCGAGCCGCAGCCCTTCCCCCGCCTGCTCGGCTTCACCGGCGGCGGCCCGGCGGACGAGAAGTTCTGGCTCCCGATGCTCGCCTGCGCCGTCACCGTGGTCGGGCTTGAACTGCTCTACCGCCGCACGCTCATCGGCCGCGCCTTCCTGGCCATCGCCGAGGACAACTTTGCCGCCCGCGCCCTCGGCCTGCCCGAGCGCAACCTGCGCATGGCCAGCTACGCCCTGGCCGGCATGATCGGCGGCTTGGCCGGCTTCGCCTCCGGCCAGCTGCTGCTGGCCTTCTTCGCCAACGGCGCGCTGCTCAACTTCTACGGCTTCGTGCCTGTCGCACTCGGCGGCCTGGGCAACAACCGCGGCGCCATCATCAGCGGCCTGGCGCTCGGGCTGGCGCAGCAGGCGGCCAACTTCACCTTCGGCGGCGTGTTCGCCTCGGTCGCCGTATTCGCCGTATTCATCGTCGCCCTGCTGGCCGCACCACAGGGCCTGTTCGGCACCCCGCAGCAGCGCCGCGTATGAGCGAAGCCGCCGCCCATCCCCTGCCGGCGCCCACAACCGGCCCCGGCACCGTCCTGCGCCATGTCGCACCCTACGCCGCCCTGTTCGGCGCCGCCCTGGTCCTGCCCGCGGTCAGCAACGACTACTGGACCCTGATCGCCACCCGGGCGGCGATCTACTGGATCCTGGTCTCCGGCCTCAACTTGGTGGTGGGCTTCGCCGGACAGCTGGCGATCGGCTGGGTCGCGCTCCTGACCCTGGGCGCCTACACCGCCAGCGTGCTCACGGCCGGCGTCGCGCTGCCGCCCTGGCCCGTGCCCCTCGCCTTCGCCGCCGCCGCTTGCGTGGGCGCGGTGGCCGGCCTGGTCGTCGGCCTACCGGCGCTGCGCCTGCGCACCTTCTACTTCGCCATGACGACGCTCGGCTTCGCCACCATCGTCACCCAGATCGCGCTCGCCTGGCAGAGCGTCACCGGTGGCGGCATCGGCGTGCCAGGCCCCCTCATGCCCGCGCCCTTCGACACCGCGCTCGGCTTCTACCTGCTCTGCCTCGCCCTCGCCGCCTTCTGCACCTGGATGACGGCCAACATCGCCCGCAGCCGCTTCGGCCGCTCCCTGATCGCGGTGCGCGACGCCGACGTCGCCGCCGAGATGGCCGGCATCTCCAAGCTCGGCCTGCTCGGCGCCGTCTTCCTGTTCAGCGGCGCCTGCGCGGGCGTCGCCGGCGGCCTGTTCGCCACCCTGCAATCCTACATCAGCCCGGAAGCCTTCACCTTCGACCTCTCGGTGCTGTTCTTCATCGCCATCCTCATCGGCGGGCGCGGCTCCATCCTCGGCCCGCTGATCGCCACCGTGGTGCTGACCTGGCTGCCCGAGTTCGCGGCACCGCTCGTGGTCTGGTCCACCTTCCTCTACGCCGCCCTGCTCCTGCTCATCGTGCTCGCCGTGCCCGGCGGCATCGCCGCCCTGCTGGACTTCCGCAGTCGCCGCCCCCTGGCCAGCAACCGCGCCCTGCTGCCCCGGCCCGAGTTGCTGCCCGGCCTCCTCACCGAACGCCGCACCCCGGACCCCATCCAATTGCGCGGCGTGGTGCTCAGCTTCGGCGGCGTGCGCGCCATCGACGGGCTGGACCTCGCGGTCGAACCTGGCCAGGTCCACGGCCTGATCGGCCCCAACGGCTCCGGCAAGACCACGACGCTGAACGTCATCTGCGGCTTCAACACCCCCGAGCAAGGCAGCGTCGGCATCGGCCGCGCCCCACTGCGGCCCGGCGCCCCACAGACCCGGGCCGCATCCGGCATCGCCCGCACCTTCCAAACCCCCCGCCTGGTCGGCGAGGCGACCGTGCTGCAGAACGTCATGGTCGGCGGCGCCACCGGCGGCCAGGCAACCTTCCTCGAAGCCCTGCTCAGCCTGCCCCGCCACCACCGCGACGAGGCCACGCTGCGCCGCCGCGCCCTCCTCGCCCTGCGCATCACCGGCATCGAGGCGCTGGCCGAAGCCCGCGCCGACCGCCTGCAGCACAGCGAGCTCCGCTTTATGGAGATCGCCCGCGCCCTGATGCTGCGCCCCCGCTTCCTGCTGCTCGACGAGCCTGCCGCCGGCCTCTCGGCCGACGAGATCAGGCGCCTCGGCACGCTGGTCCGCGGCATCAGCCGGCAAGGCGTCGGTGTGCTGCTGGTGGAACACCACGCCGACCTGGTCTTCGAGATCTGCGACACCGTCACCGTCCTCAACCTCGGCCGCATCCTGGCCGCCGGCGCCCCGGCCGAGATCCGCGCGCACGAAGACGTCGTGAGCGCCTACCTTGGCGGCTGACCCCCTGCTCGACGTGGCCGGGCTGGAGGCCGGCTACGGCCGGATCGCGGTGCTGCACGGCGTCAACCTCTGCGTCGGCGCCGGCGAGATCGTCTCGCTCCTCGGCCCCAACGGCGCCGGCAAGACAACGCTGCTGAGCGCCGTCTCCGGCCTGCTGCCCTGGACCGCGGGTCAGGTCCGTTTCGCCGGCCATGACATGCAGGGCGCCGGGCCGCGCGGCTCGGCCCAGGCCGGGCTGGTCCACGTCGTCGAAGGCCACCGGATTTTCAGCCAGATCACCGTCGCCGACAACCTCCTGCTCGCCGCCTACGGCCTGCCCCGGCGCGACCGCGCGGCCCGGATCGAGGAGGCCCTGACCTTCTTCCCCGAGATCGCCGCCAAGCGCCACGAGCGCGGCGGCGCCCTCAGCGGCGGGCAACAGCAGATGCTGGCCGTGGCGCAAGGCTTGGTCCGCCGCCCCCGTTTGCTGATGCTGGACGAGCCATCCGCTGGGCTGTCACCGGTGCTGGTGGATCGTGTGCTGGGCGTGGTGACGCGGTTGCGCGCGGCGGGAACATCGGTGCTGCTGGTCGAGCAGCTGATTGAAAAGGCGCTCGCCGTTTCCGACCGGGTATACGCCCTGGTGCAGGGCCGCATGGCGCTGGAAGCGTCGGCCAGCGAACCTGGCCTGCCGCGACGGCTCGAACGGGCATATTTCGGCCAGGAGACTGTTACGGTCGGTGAGTAGGGGGCGGCTGTCTTCAAAGGTCCTGCACATGTTGGCCAACGTGCAGCAGACCACGATCAAGCCGGTCATCACGGGCGCGGTCGCCCCGGGCACCCTCGTCCACACCGACGAGTATGGCATCTACGCCCGCCTACCGGCCCGGGGCTACCGGCACAAGACCGTCTGACACGCCCGCGGCGGGTATGCCCGCGACGAGGACGGCGACGGCTTCTGCGAGGTCCGCGTGAACGCGACGGAAGGGGTCCGGTCGCTGCTGCGCTCCTGCCTGCGCCTGCACCGGGGCATCTCGCAGGAGAAGCTGCCGCTCTATCTCCGCTTCTTTCAGTTCGTGCACAACGCGCCCCGGCGCGGCAAAGCCTTGCTCGGCGCCCTCATCGCAGCCCTGGTTGCATGACACGCCCGTCACCACCCCGGAACCCGACGAGAGCCTTCGGGACCACGTTGACGGACGTGACCGGGCGACACTCTGTGGTGGCTTCAAGTTCCATCCCCCGACACGCAAACAAAACAGTCGTTGACACCATCCTCCAATCTCTTAGACCCCGTTTGCGAAGTCATGGTGCGGCCAACCGCTTGCGGTTTGGGTGGACGGCGCGGTGGAGCATAAGGCGGATCATGGCGAGCGTGACCATGGCTTCGGACACCTCGGGCAGGTGCTCGTAGTCCCGGGACAGGCGGCGCCAGCGGCCGAGCCAGCCGAGCGTCCGCTCAATGGCCTAATCGCAAATGACAAGTTCTGCCTGACGCGCACGGCCCGGCTGCGGTTGAGTTGGCCTCGGGGACGGGGCCGCCTGCGTGCGGATCGTCCCCAACCTTCTGGTGAGGTCACTCA
>JAABUK010001412.1_pt1 | contig 45967 bp, 46 predicted proteins | sample 5559141 | NCBI WGS metagenome assembly JAABUK01 (sample SAMN10711869, study PRJNA513367) | rock metagenome | isolation source: Antarctica rocks | place: Antarctica: Victoria Land, Pudding Butte nord | collected 2016-01-03 | reverse complement strand
AACAGTCTCATCCCACAATCGATTCGAGAACCTGCTCTCCAGATCCTCCAGCCCCCAACCCTGAGTCTTCCCAATATCGGCGAGGATACCCTTGAATTCCGGGATCGCGTCTCGGTAGGCGACCTGTTTCAGGTGTTGGGGGCGCCGGAAGGGAGGAGAGAGTTAACTGCGCCCTGCCTGTAGTAGAGGGAGAAAAGTAAATCGACGAATGGACATACCACTCCTTGCCCCAATGCGGTCTCACCTCCCCCTTCCCACCCAGCTCCAACCACCCACTCGCCACTCTCTCTCCACGAAGGGCAACCACTCCCCATCATCGACCCACGTCGGGGATGGTCAAGATCTCAATACTCGCCATGCCATGCCCGCCGTTCTCCCGTTGAGGCGCCATTGCCAAATCCGAGTCGGCCACGATCCGCAACTCGAGACAGAGCCTCAACGGTGACTCTACAGAGCTATATACCAGTTTCACGACATCCCACCAGGCCTTGCGGACGACCGACCAATCGGGCTTGGATGGATCGGCTGGGAGGCCCGGGATCGGGATCTCGAACTCAGAGTCTCGGACGCGCATGTTCTGGTCGTCGCGGCGGAAGTGCAGGACGTTGGGTAGCATTGTCTTGATCACCCCGTCTTTCTCAAGATCGAAATGTGTGGGTGGGAGAGCGGCCATGGTGGCTGTGGCCAGGAGTTGGGCCTGCCAGCGTCCGGGGATGGCGCGGTAGATCTTAGTTGAGGTGATGACGCCGCCGAGCCAGGTTTGGACCCATTGCAAGAACGTCTCGGCGGGGTTGGTGTATTCGCGCGATCCTTTCGGGTCAGTGGTCGTGGACCAGGTGTTGATCCAGCAGGTGGATTGGTACGCGAACCAGAACCACTCACTGTAGTAATCTTCCTCGGCGCGCCTTTCGAAGTTGGCTACGGCATTGGAGAATCACGCGTCGGTGAATGTCTTCTGTAGAGCTACTGAGTTGTCGTCGCGGAACAAGGGTGAGATGGCGAGCGCCATGTCGACTTTGAGCGGGCTCATGACGGCGTAGCTCATGGCGGCGACTTCGTAGGTGATGTGGGTGACGATGCCAAGGAGACCGAAGGCTCCGGCTGCGGCGCGGAGATGGGCTGGGTCCGTGATCATGCGATGGGTTGCCGTGGCGTCGACGTAGGAGATTGCGCGGACTTGGTCGTTGATGGTGCGGTGGCGGTGGCCACCGCCGTGGCAGATGGTGTCATTGGTGCCGCCGATGGTTACTCTGGATTTATGTTAGCGGAATGAAAACCGTGGGGTTGAAGGGGACGACTCACTCACCAAGAATGACATCCATGGGTAACGTCCACTTGCCAGTCTGAATTGCCCAGCGACGGAACTCTTGCAGCCGCACCAACTCGTACCAGTGCAGTCTTCGCTCCAGGTTCCGGCTCGGCAACCAGCTCAATCACCTTCAACTCGTTGGTCAGATTACTTGCCGCGTCTGGTAAGAGTACGTGAGGATGCGGAAGTTCGGTCGCTTGTTTGAGTTTGATCATGGACACCAGGATTCCATTGTCGTCGGAGAATACAGGTGACCAGCTATAGCGATAGCCCGCACATCGAACCCTCTTCTTATTGTCAATGGCATACCAAACGAGGTTTTGCAACCCTTAAGCTTTGGTAGGAACAAAGGTCAAGCAAGGCGTAGCGTTGATACTTAGTCCTGACCGATCTGTCAGCTATAGCATTCGTCGAAGACAACATCCTTTAGGCCACCTCACCCTATTTCTCAAAAGGTACATTTGCATAGACCTGCAACTTATTGTCAGTCTTTGGATGCTCCAATAAAGCTCAGTTTTCAGCTACTCACCTCCATGATCTGTGTTTTCGCGTTGTCCTCAAACACGATTGGTAATCCAGGAGCTGCTTTGAACGAAGCAGCGGAGGTGGAAACATCGCCATTGGTCAATCCATTTACATGATCGTGCTTATGCACTAATTTATGGAAGAAATCCAAGAACCTAAATCGATGCTGAGACGATAGACTCGGCTTTGGCTCGAATCTTTTGGCGGCAGTGACTTCTGCAGCACTTCGTCCATCTGCATAAGCCTGGATCTTTGACTTTGTGCCAGCATCGAGCTGAGCAATAGCGGTCTGCAGAGAGAGAATTTGTAGCTATGAAAGCCTTGAGATAGTTGCGAATGGTCTTCTCTGGATCAACTTGATGATTTCGAACATCAATCAGGAGCTGGCGGAGCAGATCGATATCCACATTGGGATGTTCGTCAGACAATGCATGGATGTGGTCAATTATCTCGCCAAGGATGAAATGGGGGCTCAGCTTTGCTGTGGAAGGAGGAGGAATGTCAAGAGGCATGTTTTCAGCGGAGCTTTCATTGGGATTCTGCTTGTTGAGGGCAGAGCAAGAATTCAGAAGACTGCCCTAGATCGCGGAAAGACATCGTTTTTATATGCATCCCAGGCTGATGAGACCACAGTAGCACGCTATATGAAGAAACTGCCTGCTGTTGGCCGAACAGTTGATGGCCCAATGAAGGGCTGCTGTATCTGCAGAAGCACAGCTGAGGCTCGTACATCTTGCATAAGTGCATCGACGGGGACGCCTCTGCTGAGACCCTGCGCAGCTACCTGCTGATGTGAGTCAGCCGCACGATGAGCGGTCTCGACAGATCTTCCGCCAGCCATCACATCGGCCGAGGGTTGCAGACTTGCGGTCACTAGGTGGAAGTTGGACGCTTGGAGGTAAGCCACAAGACTTGGCGTAGATTCAAAGAGATCTCTTGGGTTGCTAGGATGGCGCATTAGTAGGAGCACTGAGAAAGTCAGTCCGAACTTGATGCAACAATGTTCGACACAGTGGAGGTAAGACATGATAAAGTCGAGCAGAACTTCTTGAGGGCTCACAGCGCATCTGTGACAAGTATGAAGACATTCTCTTGGAAGCAGACTTGTGTTCTTGGGTGAAAGAGTGTATCAATTAAGCTGACCTCGCCTCAGCAATGCTCCTTATCTGATAAATAGTGTTTTTGATGAGCGAAACCTCGTGAACTTCACACCGCAATCAGCAACTTCTAAAGCGATCCATGTCGATCCACACTGCTCTGACGGTCCCCTTGCTGTAAAGCACAGATGTTTGGTTAAGCTCCCTTCGACCTAAGCTCGCTGCTGCAAAGCACAGATGGTTTGTGGTATTCCCCCCCAGGTCTGCTTACAACCAAGCAGCAACCGCTAGCATTGCAGCACCACCTGCACCCATGGCACCCATGACACCCATGGTTGCTTGCGGAGCACCGCCAGTGACAGAAGACGCAACTTTGGAGGCAGCTGAGCTTGCCGATGACTCAATGCTTGAGATCTTGCTGCTGGCCCCCAAGCCCGATGCAGTTGACGTGACGCTCGCGATCTGGCTGCTCAAGTCGCTGGAGATGCTTGATACCGCAGCAGACGTCAATGAGGATCGACTGCTGCTCTCGCTGCTTGCAGCTGCACCAGCTGAGCGGTCAGTTCGGGTCGTCGAGGAACCGCCGGAGGAAGCGGCCGCGGTTGCAGAGTCGACGGCACTGCTGATGATTGATTGGACGCCACTGATGATGGAAATCGCCACTGGTGAGCTTGTTGCTTGACCGTAAACAGCAGCCGGCAGGAGGACGAGGAGGACTGAGGTGAGGAAACGCATTTTTGTGTTGTATCTGTCTTTGCGGGATCGGTCTGGTGATGTTGCTTGCGAGAGTCCTTTGTTTGCAAACCTAAGCACGGATGAGATGGGTGATGCAGACGAAGACGAAGATGAAGATGAGGAGTCAGTGAGCAATCAGTGAACAGTTCGGTATTTGTAGAACTTTTGACGCCCGGGAGCTCCTGCTTCACACTCCTGCTTCACACACCTGCTTCCCACCTGCTTCCCACCTGCTTCACACCTGCTTCACACACCTGCCAAGTTGAAAGAAGGAGGTCATGTGCACCGTGAAGATTAGGAAAGCGACTGTGACGCCGGTCATTTCATTTCATTTCAGGCTCCACAGTACCATACAGTCTCTCCCAGCGGGCATTCCAGTCTCCCGTCCACAGCAGCAAGGGTGCAGGAAAAGGGTGAAAGAAAGGAAAGGGTGCGATGGCCGGTGCTGTGCAATCAGCCGGTCTTGAGGAAATTGCCCATTTGATAATCCAGTCTCCGCGAAAGACACGGAACAGTGAACGCACGAGTCTCGACAGCGGAGTGGTACAGGGACACGTAGGCTCCGGAAATAAGGGTTGATATTAAGATCCACATACCACGCCAGAACCACGGTAGGGGCAGTCAGTCTTCCTTATTTGGGGATCGCCACTGCCATGCTCTGCTTGACGTTGTTTTGAGTCCGACTCCGTAACAAGTACTCGTGGCATCTTCCATATCATGATCAATCTCATGTCTAGAATAATGCCCAACGCCGCTTCCACCAGCCAATCATGGAACACAAAACCCTTGCCTTACTCCACAGCCTTAGCTGTTCAAATAGTTCCGGATGGCTCCTTGCAATCTTGAAGCTCCCTCACCAAGCACTCGATTCAAGCCATCCAGATCGTCCCCTGCCGTCAGTCCAAATCTGCGGACAAGGTCCTTGGCCGCAGTCTCCAGATCGCCGTAATTCTCTTCCGCCGTCAGGTCATCTTCCGATCGGCCAAAGTATGCGTTACTGGAGATGCTCGTCGCACCTTCGAAGCCTTGTAAGCGATTCTTGGCTTCGGTTTGCGCGGATGGATCAAAGTTGTTGCGCCCAAAGAATTCATCGCTCGAAATGCCTTTCTGAGCTCCAAACTTCTCTCGCGCATACTTTTCAGCGTCATCTAACCCAGTTAGCCTGCCACAGAATACGCACAGTGAGAAAACACCTCACCATTAGCAGCGTTGCTTGCGCCCACAGCTCCAAAGCCCAACTTTCTCGGAGCAGGCGCGGTCGTTGATTTCGTGCTGCCAGTCTGACCAAATCCCAACCGACCCATGCCCATTCCCAGCCTTTCTATCTCACTTGGACTTCTTTGGTTTCTCTCTTGTGATGCAAATCCAGCCTTTGGTGGACTGATTGGCGTGGGGGCTGCAATGTTCGTCTTCTCGGTCACGGTAGATTTGGTCTTGGCAGCCTCTTCTGCTTTCTCGGCTTCTGGGTCGTACCCTAGTCTTTCTATCCGCTCGGCCTCTTCTTTGGCCTTCTTTTCTGCCGCTTCGAAGTCGATGTCCTCTCCAGTCACGTGTTTTGCTCCCAGTTTCTGACCCTTCTTAGCACCGAGGATATTGGCCCTTCTTGGCCCAGCGGCCGTTGCTGCTTTACGAATGGCAGGCGAGGAGATCGTACGAACAACGGCCGGTGGCGGCATTGTATTCTCGGAAGATTCTGCGGTAGCTAAAGGTGATGGTGATTTTGGTCGCCCAGCCGCTGATCCGTTCTGGTTCGCGGTTAGAAAAGGAGAGGCGGTACGAGACACTATTGGTGGTGTGCCTGTCCTCGAAGGAGGATTGCTTGGTCGTTTTATTGTAGGCTTGTCCCATGACGAAAAGAAATCGTCGCTTGGTTCATCTGCTGGCGTCGAAGTGCCATCCGAAGTTGACGCTACAAGGTCATCTGTAATGACAACTTCTTCTGGGTAACTGAGTTTACGTTAGGCTGTTCCTCAGTACGAAAGCAATCACGCTTACTCCTGTGCATCTCTTGCAGCCCGACGCTTGAGCTCGTCCTTGTATTTCGTGGCCGCATTGGAGGTATATTTCACTTTCGGGTCCTTGCTGGCTAGAGCCGCGGTGCCTCCATTGGACTGAAAGAACTTGGTGGCCGATTCGTTCCCACCCACTTTCATGATCCGCAGCTGCTCCCATTGCCATACTAAAGATATGTCAGCTTCTCCGATGGCTTTCCCGGCATCTGCAATTGGCGTACCGTCAAGGTTCGTGGATCGGACAAAGGAGATGTGAACACCCAGATTTCGATGGTTTGAAGAGCAGTCCAAGCAGAGGTAGATACCAAATGGAACCGAGGACCATGTTGGATTTTTCTGGCCGCAGTCAAAGCATATCTGTTCCATCAGCACATGCGGGGGGCAGGGGTGAAAATAAAGATGACAACCTACCCGGTTCGCTGGCTTGGTCTTCAGTTTTTCGAAAAACTTTTGCGATTGTGACTTGGAAGCGCTCATGGCTACAATCGAACGTCTGAGGCTAGGATGCAGGCAATGCTGGTAAAGGCGTTCGGGACACAAGGACCGAGGGATGAATGAAGATGTTTGTGCCCTAACTAGACTGACTCTACGAAGTACCTGGCATCAAAGAAGGGGTGCCAAGCTTCCGCCTCGGGAGCAGCCCCTACAATAGTCAGACGTTTTGCCATGAATTCTGACTCCCTTCTCCGGGTCCATGTGGGAACTCGCGTACGACCAAACCATAACAATTGACTCAAGGATACTAATTATCCAGCTGTCACAGAGATTGTATGGTTACAGGTTTGGGTCTTGAAGTGCTACTAAACCTCTGACCTGTTGAATGTCCACCCCGCTCCGGCATGGTTTTCGCCTCCTGATACCGACTTTCCTTACTAGACTCCTTCGCCCCATAATCGAGTACGTTTGCATCCTCTCGAATTGGGTAAAGAGTTGAGTGAGAGAAAACCCATAGACCTCTTCAATCCGAGCCTAGCAGGTTCTGACGACCAGGCGGTTCACAGTCCGGTGTGAGTCCGAAGTCTCTGTGCGCTGGTTTCGAGCCACTTCCATGACTCTGCAACAGAGATAAACTCCTTTGTAGAGGATTCAATATGTGCCTAATCTCTCATTAAAAAATGCTGGCTGGCTCATTGTCCATGTGAAAATTCCGTTTCGATGCACAGTTGGGCACCGTTGGTCAAGGTCGTACTCTAGTTGGTGAGGCTTGGGGTACGCCAACCGCTATTTGCCCCTGTGTCTGTTGCGCTGCGATCGAGCGTATCTCTGCTTCTCGTATCACACCTTGGAGGAATTGTTGATCTGCCGGCTCCAGAATCTTGGTCAAGGAGTCATACAGAGAAGATTGTTCCTGTTGTAGCCCTGTGAAAAGAACGTGATTCAGCACTAAGTCGACACACGACAGCGTTAAACCTACTCAAAAGGCTGTCGCGGAACATGCCATATGGCTCCATCTTATCGAGTGGGGTCTCTAGAAGAGAATCCTCGTCCATCACCGAGTCATCGTCGTCACTATTTTTTAGCGAGCTGAATTTCTCGGCCTGCACCGTCATGGATTAGTCGTGTAATCAGATAATTCAATGAATAAATCGGTCATTTACCTCTGACTTCAAAAAATCAAGATACGCCTGGCTTTCGTCTTTGACATCTCCACCATCATCACCAGCAGTTGCGGTAGCAGCATTATCCCAATCTGTATCCTCCACACCTGTCCAGTCTTCTCCGGCCTCGTCATCATCATTATCGTCGTCATAGTCGCTAATTCCATCGTAGTCGTTGTTGGTCTTGATCGTCTCTTCACGTTGCTTCACAGCCGCAGGTAGAGTCCTAAACAGGTGAGTGACACCCGTAAGTAATCTTGGCCACCCGGTCTGCACCGACGTTGGGACTTCGTCTGCTCTCAACGTCAATAATGACGAGATGGCAGCAATACACAGCTTCTTATCATGGACTCGTTTGAAGTTGTCGATACTGCCAAACCAGATGCTAAAGAATTTGTTCGTCCAGCCTTTTGTCTCTAAAACACGCATAGCGAGTATTGGGTTGTAGTAGATCGCATTGATGACCATCTCCATCAGGTGGATTTTGTAGCTCTTGACAAGAGATTTGCTTGAGCTTCCTGCCAAAACACTCATGGCAAATTCGATGAAAGTTGGAACGTAGTTGTCGACGTGACCTCGGAGGTTGAGCATGATCGCTTCCGCGAGGCGACAACCACATATTCTGTCAACTCCTCCAACGTTGGGATCGTTGAATATGTCACGGACCATTCCAGCCATCGCAGCAAGATAGGGAGGATGAGCTATCAGCCGATCTTGCCCATATGAAACAAAGTTCTCCAATGCCGGCAGCATGTCTTCAAGATAGAGCTCCGCACCATCCTTGAACGCTTTATGCATTAGCTCGAAAGCATGCCACATGGTATCAGAGATGGATTTCGAGGCGAAAGTGCAAGAATCAACTATTTCAAAAACTTCGTTGTACAGGTCGTATAATTTGCTCTCGAGGGTCACAGTAACGACAGGCATAAGGATGGTTTCGAGGTGAGCAAGGACATCAGGAGAAGCTTCAAGTGTCAGGATCAAGGTGCCAATAGTCTGCAGCACACCCAAGGCGGCGATTGATTTGTCGTCCAGATGGTCTCCATATTCGCCACCATCACCACCATTGGCAAGAGCCTTGGATTCGTTGCGATCCAGGAGTTCGCGAATAATCCTGAGGTACGTTTCTCGTAATTGCTCGCTCAAGGCCACTGCAAAAGGGGTCAATTGTTCTGAGAAAACCTCGACAAAATCTTCCATCACGTTCGCCAAAGCATCAACATCCACTTCATTAGCCAGCTTCAGCAGCTGGTGCATGATCTGCGGAATATTTTGCCTTACGGCGTTCTTGATAACGTCATGACGGATTAGAGGTTGGAGCGCAAGAGAAGCCATAACTCGAACAGGAAGCTCGGGATCCGCCATGCTTTCCAGGATGTTCCTGTATATAACCATGAGGTTCTCTGGATCCTTGAAGTTGAGCCCTTCGAATTGCTCAAGCGTGTTGCATGCTCTGGCTCGAAGGAAGCCATGTGGAGAACGGAATTCAGGGAAGACATGTCGGACGAAGAAATATTCGACCTGGTCTGCGATAGGTGATTTTTTGCCAAGGATAACAGAAGCAAGAGAGCTAATCATTCGAAGTGCCCCTTCTTTCTCACGAGGAAGCTTCTGATCATCTGGTGCTGACTCGTACTTGGTGACAACGGTGTTAACGAATGAGAGAATGGCGAATGTTTGCTTCTTGCGTGACTTTGTAAGCGCGATCAAAAAATTCGTAGCGGCCATATCAGGCGCAGACACTTCTTCGTAGAAGTTAAGCTTGCGGTGCAAATATTCCGACGGGTCATCCGAAAAGAGCTCAATGTCTTCATCTGTGGGGCAAAGCAGGGGAAATATCAGATGGGCAATAAGACTGTCTATGTGCGGTTTCAGATTTTCCCACATCGTTTTCGGCCTCACGCTTTCTTCCAGAAAGACGAGCGTGAAGGACAACACTGGCTTACTTAGCCAGTAACTACCGCCTACCCATTTCTCAATCTCCCTCAAATACCCATTGAGGATTTCTGGTGCAAAGGTTGAGAGGAAGAGTTTCGGATAGTCGCCATACTCCTTATCCTGGGTCTTTGACAGGCTCGCTGGGTTTCCATATCGAACAAAAAGGCGATTTAGATTAGCATAGCACCACTTTTTCGACTTCCACCAGTGATTCTTTTCTCTGTCCTCTACATCTTCTGGCATGGCGTTGGTAGGAGGAGCCTTACTGATAGCTCTTAGGAAGAGTGTGCACCAGCCCACTGTCTCTTGTTGGCCTCGCAGAGCGATCGGAAGCTCGTACTGAACATGCATGAGCTTTATTTGTAGATGCAGAGTTTTCGACTTACGTATATCGCATGTTTATAACATTTCACCACCAGTCTAAGCATCTCGCCAGCTTGGGCACTGTCTTCCTCTACAAGCTTGTTTCCCAGATTCAGTAGAGGCGGAAATGCCACTGTCACTATCTTATCAAGATCCGCCCGAGTTTCACGGGCTTTGAAGCGATAGGTTCGGCAGATGGACAGCAGACATTGGAGACCTGCCAGTACCGAGGCGGCATCATTCGTATTGAGGAGCTGTAGCGTAACGTCCATAAAAGTAGGCCATTTTGCCGGGAAATCATGATTGAGAATGGTCTGAAGTATCGGTATCAGCTGGCCTCGAATCAGGGAGGAAGAGGCTGCGATGACGGGCAGCAAGCGGTCCCGGAACGAGGCACGTTCGTTGTCTGGGATGGATTTATGAAGGACATTCTCTTCCTGCGGAGGCCATCCGCGAGTAATTCTGTTCTTGAGGTATACCACCGCTGTTGTGATATCATGAGCACACACACTTTATGCCTCAAAGCAGCGAAGCTGAACGTACCTGAGAGTCGGGTCCCATTGTTCTCTTCGGCCTGCAGGATATCGAGGAGGGCATTGATGAAGCCGGGTTGATCTTCAGCCTGGATACTGGATGTCAGACACAGTCATCGCGTGAAATATTGGAAGCCCCACATACTGATTTGAGGGTTAGTTCAGCTTGTCTTCTCGTGTCTGTATTGGCATCCAGAGTCGACCCGATACAAGTCCGCAACGCGGCGACATCCATGGCAGCCAGTAACGGCTTCGTACGCCGACTTTGTACTCAACTGGGCTGGCTGTTTCCCGTGATACCTTCTGGGTGGGGCAGAGCAGGTATTGTCCAAGGCTCGAGGGATTCGTTACGATCAACAGGCGGGTTTGTGACAGGCATAAAGGGCCCGGTGAAGTATGCATGGATGCATTCGGGGTGGGGAAGAAAATTGTGGATTCGTGACAAAGTTTCTGGCTAATCCAGGAACATGAACAACCTTGACCGCAGATCATCAAATATGGACTGCTCAAGTGGCCGCTCCTCGGCACTATCATATGCAAACCATTCTCTGTGTGCCGCACAGAGACGGAGGGTGAAGACCTACAATGAACACATTTCAGCTTGAACCGGTAGTTTCTATCTCTGTTCGTTGTTGTCTGTCATGGTGCTCCGACAGCAACCCCCAATCTCAGCGACCGACATACATGTAAATGCAGTGTTTGACTATCCACCTGGTTGACCTGTTCATAACCGCCTGACCTCCACTTCGTCCTCAATGCAGCCCTGTCCACAGACATATGGTCTGGAGCTACATGTACAGCGAGGCTGCAAAGATGACGTCTCGCTTGATCAGTTCTTGTGCCTGCTGCATCTTGGTGTACAAAGTGGGATCTCCGACCAGCTTTGCCGCACTCTTCACCTCTCTGCAGGTCTCGTCCAGCCTCGTGATGACCCTGACAATGGTTCCCTCCATGACATCGGTCAAGTCGGTAATACGATTGAATGACATTCCTCGGGCCCATTCATACACGACTTCGACCAAGCCGAAGCGCGGTCTGCTCACGAAATCATTGGAATCGTCACTCGAGAGGATTACCTGGTGTAAGATCTGATACTGATTGACCTTTTCCGAGATGGCGACGATACTCTGCTTGCCTTTCTCCAACGTCTTGGTCAGAGTAGGGTCTATGTCTGTCTTCTCTTGAAACACGAATGCAGACAGTAATGCCACGATCTCCTCAGGTTCAAACTCTGCAAGTACGTTCTCCAGAATAAGCTCTGTCAGTACCAACTCGTCGGCAGAATGTATCTCGCAAGCCACTTTGCCTTTGAGCTGCACTCCGCTTTCTTCGTCGATGAAGCCGAGGTCCTTGAGAACTTCGATGCGCTGCTCGTAATCTGGTAGCAGTTGCAGATTTTGATCAGACATTAGCTGCTTTAACGCCAGGATGTTCTCCTTGATCAGCCATTCGTCATGTTGCATCGTGAACTTGTATGAGTTAGCCCTGTTTTTAAAGCAAGATACATCTGGAGAACATACATGTTTCTGAAAGATAGGACAGCTCAAGCAATGTGCCTGCTGAGCAATCTGTGCCATCTTCTGTCTTTCGGCGAGGAGTTCTCGAACTTGTAAATCTTTCACCTTGTCCCACTCCAACTCGTTCCAATCAGCACTCTCCCAGTCGCAGTACTTAGTTGTGAGCTCTTCTTCTGCTAGCTTCTTCTGCACTGGATCCGATTTCAGCATGGCGGCGACGTTAATCTGATCATGTTCATCAATACATTTCCTTACTTGGAGATACCAGGGTGGTCCTCGCACCTTGACGGAAGTGACTGTCACACATTCCACATCCTCGAGGTTCACGCTGATTACTGCTGACTCAACATCCTTAGCTCTCTTCGGCAATTTGCTGAACATCGATCGGAATCGGGGTAAGGAAGGAAGCAGGTCTGACGGCGAGCGTTTGCCGTCCAGCGTGCAGATCCCAAGGACAGAAAGATGTGGCCGGGGTCCACCAAATCCGTCTCGAAGAAGGATACCTGGTGTCCTTGTTCCGTCCTATCACGTTTGTCAGTAGCAAGGAGCAGTACCGGATAGGGAAATTGGGCCACCTTCTTAAACACTATAAGCCTTCTACTAGACCACAACCTTTTGCCAATTGGGGAGGCTAGGAGACTAATGTGTAGATCTTTTGTGAGCTTCTCGTAGGTCAAAGCCGCTTCATGGCATGCTTCAAGGTCCTTGTCGCATGTTTCACATGGCTCACGCCTGATCTTGTTCAGGTTTGCTTCCGAAAGCTCCACCTGCTTCGCATGTTGTGGAAGCAACGCTTGTGTTGCATTCTCACTGAAGCTCCGTTTGATCATCTCTTCGATCTTCAACGCTTCTACACGTAGCAAATTCAAGATCATGTTATAGGTTAACCGAAATTGTGACCGGAGTTTAGTGGGATCTCCGAGAATCATTTGCCTTAACTCACCAGCTGGAGGTGCTTCGGTCTTCCCGGAGGTGACGATGATGACCGAACCAACCGTGTCCAAACCACGTCGACCTGCTCGACCAGCCATTTGAGTATATTCGCCGGGTAGCAGGTTTCGGAACTCACGTCCGTCGTGCTTACGATAGCCTGAGAAGACGACCGTGCGGGTCGGAAGATTCAGACCCATTGCAAAAGTCTCAGTCGCAAACAGAACCTTGACGAGAGTTCTGGCGAAGAGAATCTCGACGATCTCCTTGATGATAGGCAGAAGCCCACCGTGATGCACTGCAACGCCTCTTCCAAGAAGTACCCGAAGCCTCCGAATTTGTGGCAGCACTCGATCTTCTGCCTTCAGTCGTGCGATTGACTTCTCGATAATCATGTGAATGGCGCTCTTTTCAGCTGCAGTGCAGAAGTCTTGGTTTGATAAAGAATCCGCATTCTCTTCACATCGCTTTTTCGAGAAGACGAAGATGCAGCAAGGCAAAAGGTTCTCTTTGTGGAGCTGTGACACCAGATGAACCCATATGTTCCGGTCTTGAGCTGCACTTGTCCTCCCGCCTCCTCTGCCGGTGCGCGCGATGTTTCCCTGGCCTCGGTTGGCGGGTTGCCCTCGTCCTCTCTGCTGGCCACCTCCTCGCTGTTGCTGACCACCTCGTTGGTTACCACTTTCCCTGCCGTTTTGTGCTCGGCCTGCTCGAGTGGCGACTCCACTGCCCCGTTGCTGGGCCTGGGTGTCTGCAGCTTGCTGTTCCTTGATCTTGTCTCGGCCAGATAGGATATCATTTGCTGTTTTCCAGCCCTTCTCGACAAATCTTTTCTCGGAGTCAACGATTTTGTGCATCTCCTTGCCCGCCCACAGGTAGTGTTCCAAGGGCACCGGACGTTTCGATGTAGAAATGACGTATATGTCCTTCTTTTTCGTCCTGCCCACCCAAGATGCAAATTCATAGGTGTTAGGCACCGTGGCTGAGAGCAATATCAGCGTGACATGTTCTGGAAGCATTATGATGACTTCTTCCCAAACGACTCCTCGCTCCACGTCGTTTACATAGTGGACTTCGTCGAAAATCACAAACTCAACGTCACGAATAAGGTCTGCGCCGCGATACAACATGCTCCTGAGGATTTCTGTAGTCATGATCAAACAACTTGCTTCCGGCGAAATTTGAACATCGCCTGTCAGTATTCCAACATCATCAAAGACGGTCCGAAAGTCTCGAAACTTTTGGTTGCTCAAAGCTTTGATTGGTGATGTGTATATGGCTTTAGTCATATGCTTCGCAGCCAAAGCAATGGCATACTCTGCCACCACTGTCTTTCCTGCAGAGGTGTGGGCTGCAACAAACACCGAGTCTCCATTCTCGAGGTGGTAAACTGCTTCCTTCTGGAAGGTGTCGAGCTCGAAAGGCCATGTTTTAGCCATTTCCCGAACCAGATCGTGGAAGTTATCCATGCCTTTGTTGACATCTACGATGTGTGCCCACTCTCGGCCCCCTCTTCGAGTCGAGGATGCCATCAATTGCCCACGAGGCTCAAGCGCTGGAAATTCAATTGGCAACAGCTCTTCCAAATCTTGATCATCTTCATCTGACTCGGGTGGCGTGGTATTTCGACCCAGCTGGCCGCCTGCCTGTAAATCACAGTTTACTTCGTCATAGCTGGCGTGGTGGAAAGTCTTCTCTAGGGCATCATCATGTTCGAGCGCTCGCTCCACATCTCCGGCTGTATTTCCAGACTCTATGCTGGTCTTCTTTGGAAACTTGATGCCTCGTGACAATCCAGGAGCAACCTCAAGGAGGCCCCCCTCACTACCGAAATTTATGACACGGTCCAGGCCACTTCCTTTTGTCACGGCGTTCTTCTCGTCTTCAAGAAGAGCCTGTCTTCCAATGGCATCTATAGCGTCAACTCCATCTAGACCGCCGGGTGTGAATGGAAAGAAGCCAGCCGCTCCGCGAACAAAGGCTGCTCGGTTGGCAGGTCTTCTTAAAAGAGAAGTCGAATTCTTAGCAGTCGCACTGCTTGCTGGTACTGTAACTTCTTTGTAGCCTGTGACTCTGCCTTCGAGACCTTCTCTCGTGAACCGTGTTGTTGTTCTGGTCTGAGTCGGCGCAAATTCACAGATATCAGCATAGTTAGTAGTACCATCCCACCTGTGTTGAAGCTTGTTGAGCCACTGAGCGCTGAAAGTCGCAGGCGGTGTCAGAAATTCGGCTTCAAGTTCCTTTTTCCGGGCAGCTAATGATGGAGGGGGTTTCCTTCGAGGCTTTTGCTCGTTTGAGACATCATCATCGATCCAGCCCTCAAGATTGTCAACAGCAACATTTTCACCTCCAATTTGCACCCGTTCAAAGGCGACGGAGAGATCGTCGACCATCGGAAGGGCATGCACGACTGACGGATGATTTTCTGTATGCTCAACACAAGTAAGGTCGCTCTTCGTTGACGCATAGAGATTCTGGAAGTCCTATTACCAGCGATCACGCAATGGTTGTGTTTCCAAAGAGCTGTGGCGAACATAGGTACACCAAACATGAACATGGTGAAACAATTTTCACACTTGAACCTGCCCCTCGTTCTCTGGAATGACAAGGCTGACCACTTTCGCAATCAGCAGCTGGCTTGTCATCCAGCAGCGAGCGAAGGGCAGGGCGAGAATTGGCTCTGATCAGTCAATTATCACCGAGGGCTGTTTCGCTTTCGTATTGGGTTTGAAGGTTGATCGACGTCGAATTGGCCTCCAATAATGGAATCAGCATCTACGAAATCCTCGCTAACTCATCCTTGGAATCTGCCTCATTTCGGCGGATTTTTACGGTACCCGTGGTCTACGAGTTGCGAAGGTCTTCCACCAAGGCACGTATTTTACGATGTCAAGTTCTATCCGTATCATATGTCGTCGTCGACGGCCCCGGTGTTCGCTCTGGTTGGCAACCGCGAGATCGTGATATGCCGGCCCCCTGCTGCAAAAGGCGAGGGTCTGCTCCTGATCAACGTCTTCCGAGATCTCGAGCCAATTCCTAAAGATTGGAAAAATTGTTCGTCAATAGTACATAATAGTTGTGCTTGGAATTACGTTGCGCAGTCAGAGCCGCTCATCTCAGTGGCGGGTGCGAGCGGCTTGATCAAAGTGCTAAATGCTCTGACGGGCGAGCTTGTCACAACACTCCTTGGCCATGGCGGCGAGATCAATGATCTAGCTACACATCCCTTGTATCCATGGATACTCGCTTCTGCCTCTGGAGACCACTCTATCAGAATCTGGGACCTGCGACGAAAGACCGAGCTTGGCGAAAATGCATGCTTGATCATTTGCGGCCACGGCCATGGACATAAAGAACCAGTCCTCACATGTGCCTGGCACGGCTTAGGGGCCTATCTGATCTCTGGAGGACAAGATCGCATGGTATGCATTTGGTCCGTCCCAGATCTGGCACCCGAGAGTCCATTTTTTGACCCTGGTGAAGAGCCAGCTAATGCCGCAAGATCGTCGGCAGAGACGAAGGTGATACATTATCCACATTTTGCAACATCGGCAGTACATTCAAACTATGTAGACTGCGTCTGTTTCTATGGGGACCTGATTCTGTCGAAGGCTTCTGAAGAAGACAAAATTGTTCTGTGGACGATCACCGGATTTCATTCAAAAGCATCGCCCCCATCACCGAGCTCTGCGCCGGCCACAGGCATGTTCCTAGACACTCGCTCTGGGTTCCTGTTGGAGAGAGCTTGTAACGAGAAACCGGATCAAGAAGGCTGGCAAGGACCCTTACAGCCGCCGAAGATTCCTCCACTTACTCGCCTCCTCGAATTTCAGGTCCCCTTTAGCGGGCTATTCTACATGCGCTTCTCACTCCTCATGCCTTCTCTTGCACACCCCGACCTTCATCCGGTACTTGCAATTGGTAATACCAACACGAAAATCTTCTTCTGGGACCTCATGGGTCTCGAAATTGGCCGTGATGGCGGCATGACTCTCTCAAACGATGATGACAAATTCAAGCGTCCTGATAGCAAAAGCAAGAAGAGGGTAGGAGTGTCTTTCAGCAATAGGGCACATGAAGGGTACTCTACCTCCGACCTTCGCTCGGAATCACCTCTTGCATCGTCGTCACGTCGTCCGTCGTCCGTAGTGACGACAACTGATGCTTCCTCACCGGTATTGTTCTCTCTGCAAGAGCCTGAAGTCTCCACCACGGGAACATCACCTGCTCTATTTGATACCCCGCCCGAAGCTTCGAGTATGCTACATCGCCTGAACAAGTACAGAGTCAATGATTCATTCACGCCGCTTCCGGCCCATTATAGCCACACGCCCAATGTCAACTACCATCTCTTAGCAAGACAAGTTGCGTGGAGTCCATGTGGAAAATGGTGTATCATTGCTGGCGAGTCTGGTTCAAAGGATGCCATGGCTGTTATCTACGATAGATGGGTGTGAACCAGAATAGCAAATACCGTGGCCAGATCGAGGTATCACTCCTTTGTGATCCAAAAGGTAGACGTACGAGACCATGACACAGACTTGAAGCACTTGAAGAGTCGACCGAGCACAAATGATGCGGAAGGATCAGTGAGATATGGAATGGACGAGCGCAACGGCAGTTTACCCTTTTCGTCCACACCCTGCCTGCTAAAGAGGACTTCGGTGTCTCCCCAGCTGAGTCTCTTCACCATCCTCCGATCACGATTAACAAGAAGATGAAACTGTGATACGGTGGAGAAATGACCGCAGACTTCAACCACGCCGCTCGCAAGAACCTCCCAACATCAACTTCACACCGCCAACTCTTCCCTTCATCAGATTTCGACGCCGCTTTAGTTGTGGTTCAATCTTCTTTCTCAATGGTACTCATGCGCAACAACAGCTTCTCTTCCGCCTCCTTCCTAGCTTTCCTCTCCTCGTCGTCAAATATCACCATCGCGGCTTTATCGTCCACGTCATACATTCTGGCGATCCGATCCGCAAATTCGAGCACATATGCACCTCCAATCTTTCCAATCCGCAAAAGAAGCTCGGTGACTTTCCAAGCGGCACAGATCACAGACAGCAAAAAGAACCATGGGTGGTCCACAATGGCCTCGCAAAGAGCGGCGAATACTTGCTGTGTAAGGTTCGCAGTAGCTGGGAACGTGGAAAGCCATGGCGGTAGCAGTAGTGGAACTGAGCTTCTAATCAATCTAATACTATCTGTTTGATGTGTGCCACACACAACTGTGTCGACATAGGCAGGGCACTGAGGATATGTGCAGTCGGAATTCTTCCCCCATGCTCCACTATCCTCCAAACTCGGAATGCCGCTGAGAAGCTTGGCTTCTTCGTCTATTGTACCGAGCTGTTGTACCTCTGGCACCTTTTTCTTCCTCCAGAGAATCAGGTCATCGATGGAGAGGTATCTATCATCATCTTTGCCCGCCAAAGCGTGCAGTAAGCCCCTGTCGTCGTTTCTGTCTGTGCGAGGAGCGTAGTAGACGATCACGGCGAAGAGGCATAGAAAAGCAACCACAGCTCCAGCGATGCTCCACATTGCTCTAACGAGTCTGGGATTCTGCTCGAAGAGTCTTCCAGCCATAGAGCTCTGTGTTTCTTCTGCCATATTGTCACCAATTTCCTCGGCAGCGACTGCAGGGCGAAGTTGCGCTTTTGATGGTCGACCTCTCGCAGATCTCGCTACCGAAGGAGCACGTGGTTTGACCACAATTTCTTCCTCAGACAGGCCGTACTCCTCTCTTCCTTGCTCTGCGGACCCCTTGCGCCTTGTGGCCGACTCGTCCCTAGTAGGACGGCCTTTTGACCGCGGCATCCGGAATGTCTGGTTGCTCAGATACTGCTTGGGAAAGCTTGAATGAATGCAATATGATAAAAGCTAGCGCAGACAGTAGGTATGAGTTATCAGATGGTCAGCTGAAAGGAAGCATAGGACCAGAGGAAATACAAATGGCTGTCCGGTAAATTTTGTTTTCGTTATGCATGCCTACAATGTTTCCAGGGAAGCTCACACATTCCCTACATATTGAGTCAGTCGCACGGTCCAGGCTTGCCATGATAAGCAAGGGAGTCCAGGCCAAGCAATGCGCTTGGCCTTGATTTGAGTATCAATGATCTTCTGCGCGAGGGCTGTCTCGTGAGATGGACAAATCATTTTTGTCATCGTTCACACGGCTATCTTCTGTAAATGGCTAGACAGGCATTGAGGAAGCAACCAGTAGCGGTTTGAGTGATCGGTGGTTCAAACGTTAGAGATTTGTACATACAGAATTTACAGAGCTTTTCCAACCTATGTTGTCCCGGTGTGTGTGCCCCGTTCGAAGTACTCCCATTGCCCAGGAGAAGCCTTTTCTTCAAGAGGTTCCCAGCTAGAGATTTGTTAGCCAGTGCTCCAAAAAGAATGTAGAAAGAACCAGCGTACGCCCTTGAAGCGATCATCTCATCCACCAAAGTTAACTCTCCATCCGCCACCATAATGACTTCCTCAATTAGGCCCGCTCCAATTTCGTTCTCGATCTCATTAATCCTACCACAGTATTAGTATATTTCCGACAAGCTGGGAGGCCCTGCAACATACTGGTCCGCGTCCAAAGGTGGCTCCAGTTCCAGCTCACTCGGCCTAGGTGGTTCCTCGACTTCCAGTCTTTCCTCCTCAGCCTTTGCCGCTAGACCCTTCAAATTCGCCACCTCTTCAGACGAGGGGCCCTCTGGAAATGCCTCACGTGGCTCACCATCCCAGACTTCTGACGTGGTGTGAAAAGGTTCTGAGAATGCGATAGATCCGTCCTTCTGCATCACATGGGAGTAGGCAGTAGGATTTTTCTCCACCTCTTCCTTGACTCTTGACAGCCACTCCTCATATCCTGCCGGTTTGATGTCTTGTACTATTTTAAGACGAGATTTCGTGATAGCTTCGGTTGACTTTCTATAAACTGAGGAGTCGGGTAGTGCTTTGAGCTTGTTCAAGATTTGGTTGTAGGTGAATATGAGAGTAGGCCTGGGTTGCGGATGCGTGAGAATGCCCGTCAGCCCAGTGGGAGCGCCGACCTCCAAAAACTTTCCTGGCTGGACTTTGGCCAGCACACGTAGGGTGCCTCTCATTTTTGAGAGCAGTCTCGTTCCTCACAATACTCTCTCCAGAAAGGCAGGCTTGTTCAATATCCGAATTAGTCCGTCTGGTGTTCGATAAGAGCTACTACCGCAGAGGAGGATCCTATCAGGTTCCAGAGGATGGCAGATGCAATGGTGGTTGAAGCTTCTGCAGTAACATACGAAGCTCGAAGCTCTTGACGTACCACTATCCGGCAGACTTGGCGAGAAATGCCAAGATCTGTTGGAGGCAGCGCGGACAACTTACTTCGTGTTGCGATTTCAAGGGGCCGTCCTCATGCAACCATCGTGAGCCGGATGACCTTGACTTTCTGCCACTTCTGCTACCTATGCGCACCTACAGTCACTCGTTAAAGAGGACCACTGGCGTTTTCCCCGGCCCATCGTGATCATTAAGCTTGTTTACCGCTTCTCTCAATCTGATTTCTGTTTCGATCCTCGTACTTCTTCGGTTACGCTATTTAGGAGATTTCAGCATCACCAGGCGAGAGATTTCCGGCCAGATCGAAGAAGAGTGGCCTACTGGCCCACATTGCTGCAATGAAGTCCCTGCTAATTTGGGCGCTCTTATCGACACTTTCAAGACCCATATCCGCCGCGCCTCCAGCGCAAGAGAAAACCGCAGAAATAGTTGCTCAGAATGCGGACAAGATGGCAGACTCGGCAGCTGCGGCGGCAGGCGAAGACGAGGGCGTGGAGCACACTGTCTTTAATGACATCAAAGTTCCCCAGATGAAGGACATTGAGGGTGAAAATTTTAATGAAACGGTCAAGGACGGATACTGGTGAGCTGTGAAGAATGAGGGAAGATAGATGTTCATATGAGGCTGACTAGAGTTTTAGGTTTGTTGAGCATTTCTCACCGCATTGCGGACACTGCCAGGCTCTTGCGCCAACATGGCAGACACTGTACGAGTTCTACTACACCTCCTCACCAATTCAGTCGCAAACCAAATCCTCTTTTCCCGATGCCTCAAACTCTCTAAATGGATTTCACGGCTTTTATAATTTTCATTTTGGCAGGATGGACTGTTCCGCATTTGGCGATGCTTGCGCAAAGAATGGGATCAAAGCCTGGCCGTCACTCATGCTATATAAGAATGGCGAACTCGTGGAAAAATATACTGGTGAAAAGACAATCCCAGCCCTGAGTCATTACGTTGAAGAGAAGCTCGAACAGATTAGACCAGGCTCGCGGCCAAGGGAGGGGTTGAAAGTGCCAGAGGTTGGCGCAAAGAGTGTTGACCGTACGGCGTTGCCCGAGACGCCTTTGGCCAAGGACAAAGATGCTGCCGCTGGGACAGCTGCTGGTGAAAAACACAACGATCAGGCTGCTGCTCTGGCGGATGCAACAAATACCGCAATGCTTTCATCGGAGACAGCCAAGGTGGGCAGAACAAAAGAAGTCAGCAGAACCGGGCCAGCCCCCAATCCACAGGGTACATCGATTTCGCTCACGGCCGAATCTTTCCAGAAGCTTGTGACTACTACTCAAGATGCATGGTTCATCAAATTCTACGCTCCATGGTGTGGGCATTGTCAGGCCCTCGCTCCAACATGGGCTCAAATGGCAAAGGAAATGAAGGGTCAGCTTAACATAGGAGAAGTCAATTGTGATGCTGAGTCCCGTTTGTGTAAAGAAGCTCGGGTGAAAGGTTACCCAACCATCCACTATTTCCGTGGCGGAGAAAGGGTCGGATACGATGGCCTGCGAGGATTGGGCGATCTCCTTTCATTTGCCAAAAAGGCTCTCGACTCAGATGTCAAGTACGTCGACGCTGCACAATTCAAGGAGATGGAAGAAACAGAAGAGGTCATCTTCACCTACTTTTTCGACCACGCAACCACCTCTGAAGACTTCGCAGCTCTAGATCGCTTGACTCTCAGTCTGATCGGTCACGCCAAGGTCGTCAAAACGGACTCTCCAATACTAGCCGAGCGATTCAAGATCTCCACGTGGCCACGCCTCCTCGTCTCTCGAGACGGCAGACCGAGCTACTACACAGCCCTCGCGCCAAAAGACATGCGTGACTTCCGCAGAGTGCTCACATGGATGCAATCTGTCTGGCTACCCATTGTCCCAGAATTAACTGTCACCAACGCGCCTGACATAATCTCCAGCAAGTTCGTCGTCCTAGGCATCCTCTCCCGAAACAGACCAGACGACTTTATCGAATCGAAGCGCGAGCTTAAGAACGCCGCGCTCGAATGGATGGACAAGCAGACCCAGCTCTTCCAGCTAGAACGCCAGGAAATGAGAGACGCGAAACAACTCCGCATCGATGAGGCCGAGGATCGAAATGACCAGCGCGCTCTCCGACAGGCGAAAAGCCAACGAATCGGCATCCAAGAAGAAGACTTCAGGAAACCCGTCACCTTTGCCTGGGTGGACGGCGTGTTTTGGGAACGCTGGCTCAGAACCACGTATGGTGTCGACGTCACAAACGGTGATCGCGTCGTCATCAATGATGAAGAGGTATGTATTCCAACTTATCCCACGAGAGAACGCGCACACTGACCACGTCATGCCAACAGAACAAACAATACTGGGACACCACCACCTCCGGCGCCTTCATAATCCCCTCCCGCACCTCGATCCTAGAAACCCTGTCCAAGGTCGTCGCCTCCCCACCCAAAATCCAACCCAAATCCACCATTAGTACCCTCGAGAATGTCCTCTTCCAGATCCGCAATCTCGCGTCTTACCATCCGTATCTGGCGTTGGGGTTGCTATTTGCGGCTATAAGCGGGCTGGTGGTCATGCTGAAGAGGAAGATGAAGGGCGGTATGGGGAGGTTGCCCGGTGGCGGGATCTTGAATGGATCGGGCGTTGGGGCCGGGGGTGGTGGGGGATATTTTAGGTTGGATGGCAAGGAGGGGCTGTTGAACGGGATGGGGGTTGGGAGTGGTGCTGGGGCGACAGAGAAGGCTGATTGATCGATTGAGATCGGCAGTGGGATTAGTAAGTATGACAAGAATCAAGAATGATTACATCTGGACCGAGCTTACTTGGAAATGAATTTGGTGGGGGGGGGGGGGGCGCGTTTTGGCATTGTATAGGTATCTATGACAGTAAGGTATCTTGATCGTGGCTTCTCCATCGTCCTTGAACCTTTTCATATAAATTCTTATTCTCATCTCTGACATTGACTGGTTTTATCCCCCCGCTCCCCTCCTGGAGTCAGTCAAAGTGCGTCGTACTAGACACCCGTTCTTTGCTCACCCACAGAGCACATGTTCGAAAACCACTCCAAAGAAAAAGGTTGCGTCAGTCTTGAGTTTATTTCAGTGAAGCATAGGCTGCTGACTGATCTCTCACCCTCTATCTCTCTCCTCGAAAGTGGAGACCAGTCTGAAGTAACCTAGGTCGTGTCTGGGTACAAGTGAGTTACTACGCGGGTGGTGGAAAGTAAGCATACTCCCTGAATCTGCACGTGTCGGGGTACAGCAGAGAAGGGCATGTGTAGGGGTATGTAGGTGGGGTAAGTGGGTGGGGAACTCAGAGCAGGTGGTCTTGTTCTCACTAATGTGAATCTGTCCCGGGGCCGGCGAGGTGTATTCTCTGAGTGATGGGTAGAGTGGTGGGTGGATGTAGCAAGTTGTGAGGGGAAGAGGTGGTCAATGAAGGACGGCAATGCTGAGGAGAAGTACTCGAAGGCTAAGGGGACATGGTGAGTGGCACACCGGATGATACGAAATAGGGGGACGGGAAAATAGATAAAGAAGTACTGAGCCATTGAAAAACGAGACACACGAGATGGTAGTGGAGCAATGTACGAAGACTGGAGGACAGCGACCAGTTCATGCTCCAGACAAATGCAGCCTGGGTTGGACGTTCGGGGTCAAAGACACAGGAGGAAGTTGAGGAAGATCTCAAGTAACCGAACTTCTTTCTATTCACACACCGCTGTCGTCGTGTCAATCTTCTGTATGTACAACTCCCATCCACGCTCCTCTATTCTCCACTTTCTCCATGCCTGATCATTCAGAACGGGTTATCCTCTGGTGGGACCTCTCGGATGAAATAGTCGCCCACGATGGGTAATTTGGTCATGATGTCGTTGCGAACTTTGGGGACCTCGCCGAAGAAGAAAAGGGCGAAGATGCCGGCTGAAGCACCGAATCCTGCTGCTACTCCGCCACTGGTTGAAAGACTTGTTAGCTATCTGCATGCGGTAAGAGGCATGATACGGGTTTTTGGTGGCGAGAGGTTTGATCAGGATGCGCTCTGGCTAATTGTTATGCGAGACCACAGGGAACCGGGTGATTCGGCTGTGTACGGGGCTTTGGATGGACGGGAGAGGGCAATCGACACGACATACTATCTTGTGAGCTTCCCCAGACTTATGCCATGGAAGTTGGGTCTTGTCTTATATCTGCGGACCCAATTCAGTCAGCCCTCTCTCCTGTGTCCAGCCCCCCATTCAGTACAGTTCTTGTTCCGAAGCTCGTTCGCAAAGGCGCTGGGGAGAAGACACATACTCAGGACCATAAGGTGACTTATAGGCAGAGTAGCTAGGTCTTTGTGTCCAGGGTTCGACGCCGTGATGTCCGGAGGGCTATGAGAGAGTTGTAATCAGCACGAACCCTTTCTCAAGTATTGGTAATCGTCGATTCACCATTGTGATATTCGGCAAGCAAACGCAACCAGCTGAGAGGTCGAGGAGGGCAATGTGGGAATTGTCCTGGAGTGGAAGTACCTGCGAGCTCAGAAGCTTTGACTGCTTGAGGATTCTGGCTTGGCAATTAGTACACGCGAACTACTTTGGGATCATTGGGTTCTTTCAAACTCTGAGAGCCCGAAAATGCCTCCGTGCGAAAAGGCCTGTCAACAATGCTGGCCCAAATGCATTCCGCTTAATTAATGAGCACAATTTAGACCATCGTGAAGTCTTCGTTAAGATACTATATGCCTCACATACAACCGCAGCAAAGAGGCAAGTCTTCGACCTACCTTACCGATCAGCAACTGCCGAGCGTCCTCAATCATCCCTCAAAGCCCGAGGGGGTTTTCTGCAGATTGTTTCTTGCTGCCAGTCGACTCTTCCGCCGTCCCAGCAGTGCCGCCTGCAGCTCCGCCAACAGAGCCCGTCGTGTCTTTCACAGTGTTTCCAGCACCCTTGGCAGTATTCCCAACACCTTCAGTAACGCCTGAAACTGTGTCACCGACTCCTTTCCCGAGACCTGTACTTCCTTAGCTATGCATCAGAGCTCTTGCCAACTTGATGCTTACCGCCGACCACGTTGCCAGCAGTATCTGTCACTCCTGCAAGGTTATCAGCGTTGAATTCCCGCATCGTCCCTTTCGTTACCACTAACCTGATACTCCCTTGCCAACAGTGTCTGTAAGGCCACCGAAAACGCCGCCTGGTAAGGTCTCCAAGTTAGCGTTTGTCTTCAGACGAACATTCGCCGGTACAAAACCGGTCAAGCTTTCGATGCAAGCCAAGGATCGTAGGGATAGCAAGAGAGCAATATTGGCTAGGGATACATACCACCTTGCTGTTTATCCGCCATCGTTATTGAGGACGAGTGTCGTAAATTGTGGAAATATGGCTAGATGTGATGAGTTTAGAACCTCTTGAGTTGATGCCTCATTCGACTTCTTACATTTGTATCTGCCTGGTGAGTGGAATTTGATCACTAGTGGAGTGGAGTGAGAGAAGGACAGATGGGATTCCAGCATGATCCAAGTCCAGAATGTTTATGACGAGCGTCGGCAGCTAGGTCAACGCTTGACGTCAAGCTCGAGGCACTTAGCTGTTGGCATTTGCGCAACTGGTAACTGCCCTACGCGATGCTTGACATCTGATCGAAGGCTCCAGCTTGGGAGCTTGCCTCGCTCGACCCATGGGCCGCGGTGATTCGACCAATGGACGAACGCCCCAGCACATCCACCAGCCTCTGCCCAGCCGACCCTTGTCGACGATATCTAAATGCTGCACAGAGCGGTTCGTGATGGAGGAACCCAGTACTGCACAAGTAGATGATAGGTTGCGGATCAGATGATAAAGGCTGGGCTGATGGAAGGTCGGCGGTAGCTTGAAGTTTGAACCAGATAATTAGCGCCACAGTCAAGTTGAAGCCACCTGAACTGCCCCTCGTGCTGCGGTGACGGCATTTCATCGGGGGCAAGAGTTGCGAGAGCTGCGAGAGCTGGAGGGGGAATCCTCAAAATCATGGACAACAATCACTATCTGCCAGAACCACTTCGCGGGCCATTTTGTAGGGTCCTACACTGTAAATTCATCGCATTGCAGGGCCGTCTACATTGCTCAATTGCCCTATAAATGAAGCTGTAGCTACTTCCTATTCGAGCCTGTTCGATCGAATGCAGAGGTTGGGAGAATGCTCCGAATTGTGCGTTGTACACACCCTAACTCGGCGGCCTGTCCTTTCAACCTGTCTTGATTTGTTTAAGATCCCATGGGCGCTATACAGCCTTCTTGCGTAGCCTCTTTGAGCGTTTTGCAATCTCTTAATTAATAGCCTGCTTTCGAACTCTTTTGGGCTCTCTCCGAAGTATCTAGGTGTCAGTGTATGCCTGCATAGCTGCGTGATCAAGCTTGCGAATAGAGCATTAAGTTGTTAGGAACTGCCAAGGCTGGCTATAGCGAAGTCCAAGTATCAGAAGGTTGTGAGTAGGGGGTGTAATTGATAACATAAGTTGACTATAGAAGAAGGACCAGACTATCCCCTGTGCCACTGAATGGGTTACTCTCCTTATTGGGAATTTCGGCCAAGCCACTGTTCCCAATAAGGAGAGTAACCCATTCAGTGACACAGGGGATAGTACTTTCTCCGCTGCTTAAGAAGTTCATGAATAATCTGGCGAATTTGAAAGTAATTTGGGCACAGATTCTGCTGCTGAAGATCTTGAAGATACTGTAGTAAGACTTTTTCTTCTTCATTTGACAGGCGTTGAGATTTGCGCTCGATTTCGCAGACGAGTCGCGGTCTGCGTGTCAATAAGCCACTGTTGATTTTGCAACTCCGTGGTAATTCGCAGCCTTCCGAATTGAGCTAAACAAACCTAGCTCATACTCATTTACAGCTCGCTCGACAGAATGCGCTTGATTCGACGTCATTTCGACCTATATTGGTGGATTTGTGGGTATTTGAAGATAGAGGTGGGCCGAGCGCGTCGAACGCGAAACTGGCCCGCGAAGTGGTTCTGGCCGTTAATTAACAGAATTAACAGGAGGTAATGGACCCTGTACCAGTAATCCCCAGAGTCGACCTCGATCATCTAGGCGACTCTGCATACTGCTTGGTCTCAAGCCACCTGTGGAGCTCAGAAATAGTACGTACTAGCATGGCAGCAACATCCAGTGTTCTGGCAATAGTTCAACGGACTCCTGAATTCTCGGCGGCATAACGAGTATACCCGCGGAGATAGGAGCGATTCAAAAAGCGGGACCTGCCTTGCATTGGGTAGAGGAAGTTCGCCTTAGAGAGCTGATAAACAAGCCGTATGCACTGATGTGACCGGGCTTAGCGTTCTACGCTCCTGGCGAAGAGTTTCTAAGATGTGCAGCAGGCTATATCGCGCATCAGAGCGAGCCCTGCAGAGAGACATTAGTGACTCCTGAGGTCAAGAATTGCATGCGAGTATCCTCTCGTTGATAATTCTCATCAATTTCCTCCGCAGAAATCGCCAATGCTTCGTCAAGGTCATGTACCCAAAGCTGAACCATCCTCCTCAAATCGATCAGGTCAGCATCCTCTCTATAAGGAAGTGCGCTCATCGCCGAGTCCATTCGATCTGCGATCTCTCTCGCTTGCGATAGCTCTGCCAAGGTGGGTTGATGGCCGGTAGATCGCTCAATGACGGGCGACGCCGATTCATCTCGCAGCTCATCGTCGCCTTCGGACTCGTTCGGGACAGACTTTGATTCTACGGACTTGAGTTTGGCCTCTTGGTGCACCACATATATCCACAACCCAAACATGGCAGGATAAAAGTCCAAGGCACTCACGGCCTCAGGATGCTGTTTATAGAAAGGGTACTGCACAATTAGTCTCTCATAGTACTTCTTTGCATTGTCGAACCCTTTTCTCGAGAACCAGGCCCTCGGTGTGCCTGAGGTTCTGTTCTGCTCGCTGGAGGATGAGCTGGACTGCTCCTGACTTCCATGCTGTCTTTGAGCATTCTGGCGCATCAAGATTTCTGCGCCAATGCCCCATCTACCTTCTGCTCGAACATCAGCGTGTTTGCCTCCAATCTCGTCTCGCAAGATCATGCCAAGCGCTCTGCCAGCGCGGACAAAATCTTGGTCGAATAGTGATCGATGCAGTATCGTCGTCATGACGGCTAAATGTTGTTGATGCAATGATCGGACAATCGAAGGACTGTGCTGTCCCGATGGAGAAGCGTGACCTGGCTTCAATTGCTGCCGTAAGTCGTAGTCAAATCTGGAAGGCCCGTCTCTATTGGCAAAGTCTGCATGTGGAAAGGGATAACCTGGCAATTCATCTTCTATACGTTGGCCGGCAACAGCGTACTGATGGATCTCGTCCGGAGTCAGCACTGCGGAAAATGCAGAACGCCGTAAAGGAGACAGACTCCCTAGAGACAAGGATCCAGCGTAGCCATCTGTTACTTGTGCATCCTGTGATATTTGCTCTTCGGTAGTGCGAGAGCCTTTCCGTTTCCTTTTTGTGCGGCTTTTGTTGTCGCTTTTCGATCGAGAAGGTCGCTGATAAGAGGGCAGAGGTAAATTGAACATCGTCAAGATCTACCTGCCACAAATCTGACCGTCGTGGCTCTGTTCCGAGACAATTGCAATGATCTAGAGGGTGAGACACTCGATTTTATTCTGTTTTTAACTCTTTCTTGCAAGGCTGTTCAATACTTACTTACCAACGAACAGACGTCGGGGATCGTACTTTCTGCTCGAAATGAGGTTTGCCAATGAGTTAGAGGCTACCAGCATATGAAGATAGGCCACAGGGCCTTTATCGTCAAGGTGTGGTGTGCTGTGGCAGTCCAGCTGATCCAACCTGTATCACATTCAAGAAGCTCTTTGACAAGACAGACGTTGATAGGCAGAAGCTGCAGTAGGGAAGATATGGTGTGCATTCTAGAGCTAGCATGGGCGTTAGAAATGGCGAGATGGCGGCACAAAAGCCGGCCCAGGAGAGCGTTGTGTTTTAACTAAAATCTTGAAGAGGGTGGGCATTCTGGCCCGAATGGCCTGCTTCTGACAAGGGCCCAGCGATTAAGATTGACAATGGTTCAGACTCCAGAGAGAGTGAGAGACTGGTGCGGCTGCAGGGCGCCAACGCGGTGAGGAGTGAGGAGTCAGGACTGAGGAGAGCACAGGGACAAGGACACTTCCGGCCATCATTCAAGGGCCCTCGTTTCAGACGCCCTTGATGTTGGACCTCTTTCTCTCATCCCATACCGACAGACAGCCAACGTCTTGGACCCAGTACTAGTAGACTAGACGCAATTCCTCCTCAGCTTCAACTACCAGTGCCTAGCCAAGATCCAATCCTTCCACGAACACATCTTGCTCAACCCCATCAGAATAGCTGGACACTGTATCATTCCTCTCTGGCACGCCAGATAGCGAAAGTTCGAACACTCCTTGTGACATCAATTGCACCTTCCCTACCACTCACCAGCACAGCGAACACCTCACTTTTATGCGGACACTGCTGCAGCCTGCATCATCCCGGTCCCGAAACTCCCTCGTAACCTCCACGCTCGCTTCTCGAGGACTGACGTTCGTTGCACGAGGACCTTGAATTCCGACCGCAAGCCTTGGGGACAAACGCATCGCGCGACCGAAAGTATTTGTTAAATACCACGGGATTTCGTTGTTTGCCCAGGAGGACAAGACTGTCTCAGCCTGGTGCTTTTCCTTGTCTGGGTGCTAAAGAAGTGCTTGATGGTGGAACACACAACAAAAATCAAACACGTCTGTATGGGTCTTCCCTCTTTGCTTTCAGATTGGCCTTCTCGGGCAACACATACCACATCAAAGATGCGCAGCTCATAGGTAGCGTCATCCTCAACATCAGCCCCCGCCAGAATGGGGAATTCAAGCTCATCCCAGCGGGCCGATTTCTTGCAAAGACATCAGAGGCGGTTCCGACAACTTGTTCCCGACCGTGGCGAAGGTGGCAGGTCTCAGGAGAGCGAAGCTACAGACCGCCCGTCAGTTGATCAGCTCGCAGGACAATCACCAAGCCTTAACAGTTTACGCCGCGAAAGCAGGTCCGAAATCAACATCTACGGAACGTTCCGGAGGCAGATCTCTTCACAATCGATCACAGTCCAAAGGGAAACAGGCGAAACGATCGGAACAGATGCAATTGTCTATGAGCAAGAAGAACGTCCATTGGTGAACATGGAGGACCTGGGGATGCGAGATGCCCCTATTACACATGTCGCTGCGGCTCCTCTGGCAAGACGGCCATCGACGATGTCACGGCTAGGCTCAAGAATGTTGCCTAGCGCAGTCGCTCGAGGACTCCTGAACAGCGGAGAGGAGACGGCGGCGGAAGGCCGCGCTCATCGGATGGGCCTTTCTGGAAGGCGATGGAATGAGGAAGAATTTCAGAGACTAGGTGATGGCAACAGACCTCGCCGCACAATCAACACAATTTTCAGAACATCAAGAACAACAACCTCAAACTCAAGGCGGCATACAATTCGAGGCCCATTCCCTGCTCAATATGCGAATGTTCAGCCTATCAGAGACGACCTGGAAGAGGCAAATACCGCAAACTTTTCATCATCTCCAGAAGTGCCTACTGCAAATCCTTCAAACTCTGATCGAAGGCGTGCTCGACTGAGCAGAGTCCGCAATTCACTATCGTTTCCTCTTCATAGCCTTTTCAATCATTCCGCAGAGTCATCAAGTCACCAAGTAGCTCCGCGTACGCCGCCGAGAAGACCCTCCCGAGTTACCTTCACTGATGATGCGGATCACCTGCTTCCGCCTCTGTCAACTATGGATCATCGACTTGACCTTGATCATGCCCCGCATGAGCTAGACGCTGTGGAGCCAGAGGCCAGGAACTTGCGGTCAAATTCTAGACTATCGCAGAACGGCATGCGTCGTATTCCCCACGCCTTACGATCTAGATCAACGAGACTGATCCGCCGTGGTGAACATCCTCCCCTATCGCAAGTCCTGCAGCTCGCCGCTGCCAGTATTGCAGCACAACTTTCCGGCAACCCCAGTCCCTTGGCATCTGGCATGAGGTCGATGGGGAACGATGCGCTTGACGGGCCTATACAGAATTTTGTTCGCACGCTGCAAGAGGCCGCTGATGCTCAAAGTGTCGAAAGTACGGGTCCTAGCGGCAGTCCGGATGGGAGTCTGCCACCAGTGAATTTCCTGAGAGTTTTCCAATTCCCCAACACTGAGCCCGCATCTACTATGGCTTCGTTTACAGGCACCCCTGCAGCGGCGGACCATGCTCCAGTAGGAAATGTCGACGATATGATGGCTGGGACAAATAACGAACGTACTGTGACACTTGTCCTAGTTGGTGTCCGATCCATGCCATCAACTAGCGAAGGCTCCAATGAAGAAAGCACACTTGGGCCCAGCCTTGACGCTCTTCTCAGCATGCCTTTCTTTCCTACCACGAATGTTCTTCGCAGTGGCGCTTCTGGTGCTCTACTTCGCCGCTCAGAAGCCAGATCACGATTGAATAGTCGTCGTAATTCAATGACCAATTTTAGCTCATTCCCTGCTCAATATGACAGCCAGAGACATCACAGGCCTCGAACTACCATCAACCGATCTCCAACCGAATCATCCTTGCCAACTCCTCAACTCAACGCAATACCAACGGTCTTGTCGGAGAGCCCGCCTGGTCCTCATCCGCCGCCTTCTACTCCTGCAGATGCTGGATCAGGCGCCGCAACACCCAGCCGACGACCGTCTTCTGCGTCGGCGATTCATTCTCCACTTCTCCCTCACCTGGATGAGCATCCATCGATCATGTCAGACGACAATCCTACGGACACCTACTTGAATACGGCGAGGCAGAGGCGTAGAAGTGACTCGGAGTTTGCTCGACGACCCGAATTGAGCTCAGGAGCGACTCGTCGCAATGGCGTCGTTGAACCCGATACTGCACCTCCAAATGGGGGCCGCAGTTGGCTCATCTACGTGGTTGGCACAAACGTGTCACCCGATCACCCGGCCTTCACTATGCCAACGCTGTTCACGGATAACCCTTCTTACGAGGACATGCAGTTACTCTCAACTCTCCTGGGTCCGGTGAAGCCTCCTGTTGCCACTCAAGACGATGTCATTTCCGCTGGAGGAGTCTACGCTCTGGTTCAGGGGCCCGAATCTCTGGTGGGGGAGCCAGTGACGGGTGACGAAGAACCGACCATTGCAATACTCGCTGGGGATCGTTGTCTCATTTGCCTTGGTGACTATGAGGCGGAGGAAGACGTAAGAAAATTGAGCAAATGCGAACATGTGTACCACCGCGAATGCATAGATGAGGTGAGTTCTCTGTGAGCGCAAACGCAGGGGAAGTCGATTGCTGACGAAGTTCATAGTGGCTGACTACGGGGCGAAACTCCTGTCCAATGTGTCGAGAACAAGGTGTCGATGAGAAGGCAACTGCTACTCCGCAGCCGGCTGCTTCTTGAACAGCCTCCTTTTTAGCAGTCCGAGTTCACCAAGAGTCGAAACCCAACCGAACCCCCCTCCTTTCTCCGAGCAGCATCGCATTCATTGGCGCTCAGCATCGACATGGTTTTGGAAGGTGGCAGCAAAGTTTTTCACGTTTCATATGGGGGCTCTCGTCTGTCTGAGCTTTCCAGCGTACATCTTTCTCGTTGTGGATTCTTCTTGGATCGCGGCACAGCTAGGACAGGGTCATGAGGTACGGGCGAAAAATAGATACGGGTTACTGGTGCACAGCGGGGTCCGAATTCCAGGGGACATTGATGAGCATCACATTCCGTGGTCTTTTTCAGGAGACTCAGTCTCCGAGTGACTCAGCCAGCGTCTGCGATCCATCTCCGTTCAAGCATCTATGGTAGCGTAGAGAAAGTAGCTATCTAGCAGCCCAACTAGCTAGTTGTGCATATTCCTTTGGTCAATTGACAGAATGGAAATCACTTCAAACGCATTCTGCGTTCTGGCCTGCTTTCTCTCTCTTGTCCTCCTCATCCAGATCCCGTACCAAGGCACGTAACGAATGAGAAGGGGACGAAGGAGCAGAACGTGAGTGTGAGCTTCCCGGTAGCCCAGGAGCTGGTTGGAGGAGTGAGGAGAGTCAATTTCTGTCACGTTCGAAACGGCTGAACATTGGCTTGAGTGGAGGGGTTTTCCCACAACAGATAAGTCCCAGGTGCAGATATGGTACGAGTACTGCTGGGCTCCAGATCTGGGAGATGGGGATTTAAAAGATAGCCATTGACGTTGTGTTGTTGCTTTTTTTATCCCGTCGATCCTGTGAGCGACGACGGAGGAGAAGATTTGTTCCCCGGTGTACGTGGCCCATTATAACTATGTCAGCATCGCCACAGGATTTGAGACATAGGACAGACCTTTTCTCGACTGCCTACCTGCGGTGCAGGTTAGTGGCCAGGAACGGGATGAGAGGGGGATTTATCTGGCGAGGACAGACGGCACGAAGAACCGAACAAGCACAACCTGATGATTCGTGTATACTGTGAATGCTGTTTCATGATGTCTCACCAGCCATTATGCTTCCTCAGGAACATCAACTGTAAGACCTGCAGACTTAGTGCTTGCGTTCAACCAAGCCTCCCACGGTTGAGACATGGTAGGAATGTCAACAAAGTGTTTTGCGACGTCACTGTGGAAGGGGCCAAGCGATGATCGACGTCTGGATTTTTCACACAGGTCAACCATTTCCTATCTCGGCCAAGACACAAAAGGCTCCCTTCTATTTTTGGGTCCTTTGACTTGGTTCAGAGAGAGCATAGCTGCGAGTTTGTCAAGATTCAGGTTCCCCCCCAAAAGCGACTGGCAAACCAGTGCCAACTTATCAAGGAAGACGATCGGTTGATGTATATTGATGCGAAAGCTGACAGGGACTATACTGATCTGACTGTAGATTCAAGAAAATCCTTCATCAAGAATGCACACATCCTCCAACGTCTTTCGAGGGGTCACTGCCACTCGGCGCAGAGTCGGCGCAATTCTTCTTCTTGCCAAACTGCCGGCGGGTGGCGTCCGACAATGACCTTGAAAAGAATCGTGATGTTGTCTCATATTACAAAGTACTACCATATGTATGGTAACCAATTGGAAAACTACCAGGACACCAAATGGTTGCTACTGGATAGGTAGGAAAATGTCAGGTGCTAGGGTCAGCAAGGAGGATGTTGATCTCCCGGATCTTTCGTGCCCCAGAACATGACGCAGCGAGGCTGTGCAGAATTTCTTCCTTGGGCAACATGTCCGATGAAGTTGGCTATCTTCGTGGTCTGGACAAAGGGTTTGCCAACGAACTCGACGGTCTGACCCAAACAGTGGCACCACTCGCAGATGGTTTTGGCCACCGTGCTGTGCCTGTACCTGTACTCCCAATGGGGGTCTAGATCCACACCACTGACAGTCTGACAGCCAGCGTCCAACCACGGTGTGTGGCTTGAGCAGCACCTCCCACGGCCGACCAAGCCATCCCGTCCGCCGGGCTTGTTCCAACGCCACCCAAAGTCTGTCAGGACTTCTTTTCAAGTAAATCCTGCCCAGACATGGTTAGGCCGCCGTGTAGCTGGCATTAGCGACCAAGAAGAACCTTCGAACTGCTGTCAGTGTCAATGGAGCAGGGTCCCGCCTACCGGAGTCAAAGTTGCCCGTGTCGATCAACCACGGCTGGAGCCCCAGGTATCTCTGCTTCTTTGGGCTTGGACCTTTCTCCCCGGCCCTGGACCCACTCCCCAGTCTCTCGTTCCTCTTCCCACATTTTTCCACCACAAATCACTGTCTAGGATTGTCTTTCAGAGCGACCTTATTGGCGGTCTTTGACTGCTGCGGATTCCCAACGATCAGGTCCCGGATCTTTTCATCCCTGGTTGCGAATCTGCCAAGTGTCGTCTTTGACGTTTGAGATCAACCTCCGCGTCAATCACATTATCCCGTATACAGATCCCATCGCCGAATTTGTGCTCTTCTCGGACCTCAGCCTCCTTCCACCCTGTCACTCTTTAGGACGCTAGTTACTATTCCACGTACTCCTTGCTATTGCATCACTCGGAAGACAGCCTGGAGCTAGGTTCGATCCGATCTCGACCTGGATCTCCTCGCGCCTAACCCCGTTTGCAGGAACTGTCCAGATCTGTTTTTATCCCACGAGCCGGAAGTCTCACAACCGAACACAGGAACCAGAAGACGCTGCTCGAAGGTTATGTTGTGATCGTTAACCAGCAGCCTTGCAATCGCCACAGCAAGGGTGAAAATTGGCATCAATTAGCCCTGTCGAATCCTGTCAGAGATATGTTTGCATATCGTCTCAATCCGAAACAAGCCAATTGATTATTGTCTCTCCCCTTGACTGGGCACAGTGGTCTCACTTCGGGACGATCTCTACTTCTGTTTCTACTTCCGGACCGACAGAGGGCCAAGCTGGACACTTCCACACCCAATTGGCTATATCCCGAAAGTGTCGCTTTCCTTGTTTGGCATAAGAGCTTCAGCCTCGATCGCGTTGCCCTACAAGGGGCCCGTTGCGACCGACGAATAGCATGTTTGCACGATCAAAAGCCTATTAGTGCACGTTTTGCGCCGCTTAGGTGTAAGCAAACTTGACCCAGCCTAGGTTAGACGGTCTCGGTTGTTTCACGGATTGCAATATCAACAACAAAGTCGGTAATACTGCTCGTGCTGTGCACGCAAGATCAGCAATTGTTAGGGCTACGCTACCGTTCGTCAGCTTCGCCACGAGACGTCACGACAGCCCGGTACCAACCCAGATTCTTCAGTGATACACAATTGCTACAACCGTGGAGACCCTTGTCACTGCACCGTATCCTGGTGTCGTCCGTCAGGTCTAAACTGTTCACGCTCGTCCGGCTCTCGACCTCCCGCCTTCACCGGCGGCTTAGGCGCGAGCTTAACATCCTTGCTCTAATCTCCCTTGACCACCAATAGACCTGTCAATAACCATTCTTGCTGTAGCAGACCTGCAGGTCCGCCCTGACGGTGAGTGATCGAGCGTCTTAGGTGATCCAGCGTCTGCACTTGAATTCGGCAAAGGATAAACTTGCCACCCTGCACGGCTACACCCTCATCATGACTAGCACCAATCCCCCTGATATGTTCTTTGGGGATGGTGATCCATATTCATTTTCCTTAAACAATCCTTTGCCACTTAACGTCCCATGGCTCTTTGGTCCGCCAACACATTTGGAAGGAATCGCCTTCTGGTATCGATCCGATCAATCAGAGTCTATGCCTCGAAGACAACACCTACTGAAGAACAGGCCAACAGTTAGGCCTGGGCCGGAATCCGTAAAGCATCGTCGAACTCGTAATGGATGTTTTACCTGTCGCAACCGAAGAGTCAAATGTGATGAGGCACGGCCCATATGCGATCGTTGTCGCAAAGGGAACAGACAGTGTGAATTTCCACCACCGATCAAGCCATCGAAGCGGAAGCACAGGCCATCTGGCAGTCAGACAATCTCTCGTTCCAACATCGCATCATCGGAAGACGGTGACGGACGGTCAAAGGCTTCGGAACCAGTCGAGAATCAAGTCGAACAGGATCCGAATGCTGCGGATGCTTCCAACCGCACATCTCCGGGGCAAACGGCCGAACAGGACGAAGATCGAACACCCGTCAAACCACGGGCTCAGAAATCAGACTCTTGTTCGAGCGCAACCAAGTATAAGAACACTTCGCCATCTACTGATGAGTGGGAATCCATCTCCGCGTCCGTCACACCCCCTTCCTCTCTCCGAAGCGGGACGTTCCATTCTTCTTCAACCGTAGGTGTCCCAGGTCACAACACTCGACCGCCTCGTTGGGCTCATCTACCCGCAGACTTGCAGAAGTACCTGCAGTACCAGCAAGACTCAATGACCTACTACCACTACTTCTTCAAGCTCGACAACAACGACTTCCTCCACACCGAATTCATAGACCTTGCTTTGGAGAACGATTCACTGCTCTATGCAGCAGTCGGCTTTGCAGCCTACCATCATACCCTAGAGCAGCCAGATGGCATGCTCTCACATTTTCTTGGCTACTACAGTAAGGCCGTGTCATTACTGAGGGCGTCGCTGGAGGAAGGACGTCAAAGAACAGCAGCCACATTCTTGACGATTCTACAGTTGGCAACATTCGAAGAATACCTGGGAGATTGGGTTCATCTCAGTGGACATCACCGCGCGGCTCATCATTTCCTCCTAGAGCTATACACGCCTCAAACCATTTTGCAGACTGAGACTGGTCGACAGATCTTCGCCTGGTACTCACGCTTCGACGTTATAGCCGGCCTGATGGCTGGAAGCCAGACTGTTCTTGGCCGGGAATGGTACGTCGAGTTTCAAGCATATTACGACGATCAGATCGACCCGGAAGACGTCGACGTCGAGAACAGCCTAGCAGCCGCAAGTGCTGCTACTCGGTTGATTGGCCTGGACATGGCTGCTTTGTTCTCTCAGCTACCTCAGGGAACCATCAGCATTCAAGAGTTCACGGTGGAAAGCGAGAAGCTCGCGCAGAGGATTCTCCACCTGCGAGAGAGGATAGAAACATTGAATGATGGCTATTATACTGTGCGTGAATTCCCAGACCAACAGCCTTTGGGCCCAGAGGACATCGTCGACCCTTACAAGCCAGGAGGTCTCTTCAGAGATGCATTCTGGCCACTCAACTATCTATGGATCGATTGGTATGGCGTCTACCAGATGCATACCTTGCAGACGACGACCATACTTCAAAAACCCTTCCCACCAGAGATGGAAGCACTATCATTAGACCAATGCAGGATTTTCGAGGCCATTGAGAGGTGGCCTGCCAGTCCTAAGGGTAGCATATTGGGCGCCCATGAGAGTCTAGGCATTGCCGCCGTCTTCCTCAAGAAAGATGAGAAGCACATACAGTGGTGTAGGAGGAAAATGGCCACTGTCGAGCAGAAAGGGTGAGTCTTTAATGATTCTAACCTACGCATCTGCAAACTGACATTTGTTCTCGCTAGGTACATATGTCCGGCCGCCTTCCGTAAAAAGATGGCAGAAATGTGGCGATTACCCGAAATTAATCAATGGTGGCTTCCCAATGACGATGGTTTCTCGTCGCTATTGCGCGAGATACGAGGATTCAGTGAGCAGAGGACGAGCCTACACATCGACCAGTCAAGCGAAAAGTTACGCGATATCAGCGCCCTCTTCTCTGGCTTGGAGTCCCAAAACCAAGGAGATGCTTCAAGTTTCAGTACTGGCTAAATCTATTCGACTGACGCATTATCGGGCACACTCGTGGGCCCTTCTGCATACTGTGCATGGCGAATCGGAGTGTTTTGGAAACCACCTTACCATATTTACAGCGATAGCCCGAAGACATTCGCACGAATTGATGAAACGGCACGGCTTGGATCACGATAAATGCGCATTATGGATCGACCAATGAGGGAACTGGGGAGGCGGCGGAAATGATGAGCACTCCATCAATTTCAGAGATCGCTAACACGAGGGCAAAGGGCTAGTTTTCGCTATAATAATACATCTCATTCTGCGCAGGCCACAGTATGAGACTTTCGTGTCTGTTTGGGAATTGGCGTTCAATAAGAGCATACTATCAGCAGCAGTTTTCAGACAGTTCTGCAACGTATCCAAACTCGTGCACATAATGAGGGAATCATATTCACCCGCTTTCCATGACACGGGTCCACAAACATCCGCTTCATAGTTCCTTGCTACTGGACCAACTATGCAGCGAGCGCAGATCTTTGGACGTCTAGATTCTTCATCAGGAGAAGTGCTAATAATAGCATACTTTTCTGGCCATGCTAAAGGGGAATGGCCTTGGCATAAGCTTGGCGTCTGAAACGCATCTCGCCGCTTTCCCAGTGCCGAAAGCATTCTGCCTTCCATCTCTCGCACAATCCGAACCCGCTTCCTCGCATACTCGAGCTTGCAGCTCAGAAATACAAGAGTTGGGTTTCAGCAACCTCATCCCAGGACGCCTCTTCGGGATTAGCGACTATGCATAGTGGACAACATCAGATATCGTGGTTTTTGACTGTCACTCGCATGCCTGAAGATACCTCTGCGGCTTGGCCTCTTCCTACATGAAACCTCCAGGTCCCTTTCTTCGCACCAACAACGTCGGCTCCTTAAGATGGCTTCAATGATAGAGGCTTCGACCTTTGGCACGTCATCGAACCACCCGTGCCGCTTCTTCGGTTTGTCGTAGTCAAGAATCTCAGCACCAACTGGATGGTAATTGTTTCCCTTGTCGGCCGTTCTGAGTAGCAAGACGTGGTGGACTTGTCCTGCCTCCTGTCCCGCCTCCATGTCTGAGTGTCTGTCAGCCATACACATCTGAGCGCAATACGTTCGCATTCCTAATAGACTATGGATATTATCAAAGCTGGCGGTGCCTACTTCCCGGCCTTCACCCACAAGGCTTTCTGGTCGCCCCAAATTCTCTGGCCGATTCACGTTCGTTGCTTCGAATTTCGTTGTCACCCCTTTCAGTCGAGCTGTCATGGTAAGCATACCAGAAGCTACTTTTCCATGGGGATCGGATCCTGCGGGTGTGGCTTGGATCTCCAGCTCTTCTGCCATGACGACCACAGTTTTTAGGAACTTGAGGCCCGTGACCCCGAGGTGGCCATCCAGGGAGGCCCACGACCGTGATGGCGCTCGATAGTGTGCTGGTGATAGAAGACTGCTTGCCTATGCGCTCCGTTCTGCTTTCCACAGAAGTCCGCAAGGCATTGGGGCCTTCCATATTCCAGCAGCGTAGCTATCTCCCGTGCCCCTGGCAAAATCAGCCGCAACGCCGGACAAGGCGGGTAGGCTGTCCCCGCTCTGTGTCAACCGTCGATGACTATAATCGCGTACTGTATCATACCAGTCCCGGTATAGCAACATGAGCCCATGGTCCACAGATTGTGGATGTCTTTGGGTAGCAATTCCTCCCGGGAAGAGAAGGGCGAGTTAGGGCTTATTCTACGGGGATTGAAATAGCCTTTCAGGCTCTCCGGACCGATGCCAGCTTCATTAACATCCATTCCACTGTCATTTTCACAAAGCTCATGATATTCCTAATCAATCTGGTCCTTCGCAAAATGGAGAATACGAGGTAGGGGGATTCGTTGAAGCACGTCTTTTAAGAGGTGTTTGATCAATAACCTTCTTTGAAAAGTCATTAGACCTTGGTACCTGAGCTTTCCAGATGGAGAGACTCGAAGATCCAAAACCCAATCGGCGCCACTCCTGGCACACCATGCACTGAGGGGCACGTAAGAATTTGTGTACACCTGTGACCTCGTCGCCGACTCGCTTTCCCCACTCTTCAGAGTTGTCTTGTCCGATACATGGGCTATCGATCCATAGAAAATTGACACCCAGCTCCCGGGTGACTAAGATCGCGTCCTGAAAGGTCTTGGAGAGTCTGGTCCAGGAAACCCTCTCCATATGAGTCCGTAAAGTTCCTCTGGTCGTGGTGATGATCGAGTTTTCACTCCAGCAGTGGCTCAATGCAACACAATTACCAGACAGCTCATTCCCGTACACCAGCTTTGGATTCTGCCGCCTCCCGCCAAGGCTAACGTCAATGACTCTTGTCGGCAGACGGGAGCGGAAGTTCTGTTTGTCTTATCCCCCGTGAGCACCACTCAGGATTCTTGAGGCAGAACTCGATCCCACCGCACTGGAAGCTCGCACTTGTCCGCGCATTTGATGCTTCTCGCGACAATGTCTTTGGCTTTGAATGCAGAGCTTTCTTCTCCTCGTCAATCATGACTCCTTTTGTGCACACTCATCATTGCAAAAGTCACCTTCGTCAGCAGGAGGCGCAAAATCCGCCCATGTCTCCCAACATGCCACTCCAATACCTAGTAAGCGCATGCCTGCGTCCCGCTTACCTTCGGGCAAGTTCTGTTTCAAGCCATGGACAACAATCGTGCACAGCGTGCATATTCCCGATGATTGGAGCAACTACCGACCTGTCTCATGATGCGTGCTTTGCACGCGCTGACGCTCCCTAAGGACATGACTGCCGGTGTTGGATAATACGTAGCCTAGACCACAGTTTTAGGCTTTGGCACTTGGAGCAGAGTGTTTGGGTCAGGAGCTCATCTGGATGAATGGAGAGTCGACTATTTCTCATCACTGGAGCCGACGTCCCTATTGATTCGCATAGGCATGAACCCAAGAACCTCTTCAGCAACCTTTGTACCATCCTTTCTAACCTGATCCAGCAGGGTAGGGAGGTCCCCTTGATTGATTCGTTATTACTGGCGCTTTTGACGCATGGGCTTGTGTGATCTCACTGTAACAGGGTGCGCGAGCTTAGGATCGGTCTGTCAGATCGAATGTGGGCGATTTCTACATCGGCAAGTTCAAGTACCGCTTACGGTCTAGCGGTGCTTTCTTTCAAGCGTCTTTTGATAGGAGCGCTGCCATAGGATTGGATGAGAGCGATTTGACTGTCCGATCGGCTTGACTAGACTTGGGCAGCAAGGCGAGTCTGTCCGGACGAATTGGGCAGCTGGGAGACCTGATGCAGTTAAGGTGCTGAAAGCCTGGCAAGGGCAGACAGACAACGTGCATGGTCAGTTGGATGACAGCGGTTTGCGGCTCTGGGTTGAGCAATCTGGCTGCTAGAGTGACATTAAGCACAACGGTGATGCTCGACAGGGGTGGAGCACAAGATCGTGAAAGCGATGGATATACATTTTAGTGCTGGAGCGTGTAGTACAAAGTCTGTATGCAAAGAGTGCTGTTTCAGCTCGCTTATATAAAGTCACCACGCCCCGAAGTGCCAAGGACGGATTTCCTTGGCGAGAAACCGAGTACTTCACAGCTCACTTACTCTGGACAAGCGTGGGTTATGCTGTTTCTACTCGACTTAAAACTACGCTTCACAACGTAGGCTTCACTGCAATCGACGTCCGACCAATGAAGATTGCTGCCGCATCTCCAATATGGCGATGATGCCCAGCGCAGCGGCTGGCAACCCCTACGAGAACGACCCCATCATTGAGCAGGACCTGATAGATCCAGATGGTGGGCTCCGTTAAAAGTCAAGCCTGTTGGTCGAAGTTCGCTGATTCAAAGCTCAGATAATGATGCAGACGACCCTGTCCACCTCACCTCGGATCGCACTCCATTGACAGGCAACATTCAATCCTCATCCTCCCGCACACCTGTCTCCCAAAGCTACCTGACCTCCTCCATACCGGGCGAGGATCGAAGAGCGCCCCAGAATACCATCGACGAGAGCGTCTGGGAGACTGTCTCAAGAGACTTGCTGGCAGTATGGGAGAAGATGAAGCAAGTGCTGTGGCCTAAATACCTACTTGGTGGAATGCTTCAAAGGGGTGGCGGGATTGGTGCCGCAGAACGTGGGGAGATGGAAGGGTTTGGGAGAGGCTTGAATGGGCTAGTGGGAAGATGGCCTGTTGCTGATGGCATCTTACAAGGGGGAATGAGTGAGGGACTCCGAGATTGGGACTTGTGGTACGTTGTGGAACGGTTTCAAATTACCGGGATACTAACGAAAACTCCAAGGGGCCCTTTGGTATTTTGTCTTCTACTTAGCATGTTCCTCTCGATGGGGGCATCAAGATCACAAGGAGATCTTATATTCTCAGGCGTCTTCTCGATTGTATGGATTGGAGAAGTGGTTGTAACGGCACAGATCAAGCTGCTGGGGGGCAACATGTGATCAAATCTTACCTGACCCCTTTGGATGTTGCTAATCAATCGTGTTTCTCCAGCTCATTCATGCAATCCGTTTGCATTATCGGATATACCCTCTTTCCGCTTGTTGTCGCGGCCTTTCTCAGTGCACTGGGACTTCCATCCATCGCCCGAATTCCTGTTTACATCGTGCTCGTCGGTTGGTCATTAGCAGCCGGAGTCAGCATATTGGGCGGGTCTGGTGTGATCAAGAATCGGGTTGGTCTTGCGGTATACCCATTGCTTGTATTCTATGTCAGCCTTGGTTGCCTTTGTTTTATTAGCTAGACGCGGAACCCGAAAGTTTATCTTCATTGATCTGGACATATAAATACATGACAGATGAAATGTCGAAATAGAAAACGGCAGGTAGATCATTGGGCCGGCCTATCGTCGACGCGCCTGAGGCTCTAAGATGAAGGCGCTGCTGCGGGGCACGTCCCGGTAATTTGGAGATTGGCGAGTCAACATTCAATATCAAGGTGGTCAACATCGGACTGAAACTCGACCCCCAGAGACTTGAGATTCGGCCTGCATCAGGAAACAAAGGAGGTCGGTTTGTTTGTCATTCAAGTCCGCGCGAGTGCTGTACCGTGGCTCATCTGGCAATACCCTCAGATTACACCTTGACTTGGTGAGCAATCTCTGCCCATGATAACACTCCACTGAAAACCAGCAGACGCTGACGCATCTCTGATCAGGACCAAGGATTGTTTGTGAATAGACTCAAGACTCTGAATCTGCAGCAACATCGAACTACATCTGTCGACACTTCGTCCATTTCGACGCAATCAAGCAGGGAATCCACAATTTAATCGTTTCAACACCAGTCATTACATCCTGTGCCATCCTTGACCGTCATACCTCGACAGCACCTTACACTTCCCCTGCACCAACCTTCCTTGGGTGCCCTCATCGGAGCCGGTATTGTGAGTGGACCGACTCCAACTCGTGCTCAGCAGCAGCAATCTGCGGAGTGCTGTGCACAATGACAGAGCCCACGAACCAGTCAGCCTCAAATGAAGCAAAGGGGCTGCCAGCGACCGCTGAGCAAATGACAAGACCATCGGGACCAAACTCACCCCTGTCTGGGGGTTCTGATAATGATGGCTCAGAAAGGCCCATAAGAGAAAAACTGAAGAAAGCATCGATCGCCGGCCTATCGACCCATAGCAAGAAGTACGATGATAGGGTCAAGGCGGACGCTGTTAGTGCAGATTCTTCGGCAGGGGAGGAGGAAAAGGGCCAGGACGACACAATGCAAACGGACACAACCTCGCCCTTACGGGGTCGACCGACACGAAAGAGGTCATTTGATGATTTGCAGAATGAGTCTGTGACCAGTTTCGAGGCACCGGCACACGTCGATGCTCGAGCTGGTGGTCATCACAAGAGGATGCGATCCAGAGACATGTCATCTAGCAAGCCAGCTGCAGTCAACGGAAAAGCAGAAAGAGAGCCAGTGGAGGTCCTGGCAGAAGAAGAGGACGATGCCGAAGCACAAAAGTCACCTGGTGGTGCCGGGATCATGGTCGAGGCACCCTTGATAGACGATGACGCCGCCACATCAGGGGACCACAGCCCGAAGAAGAAACGGAGTCGAGATCAATTCGACAGGGATCATACTGCCGCGGGTGATTCGTCGGACAAAGAAGAGAATAGTACCTTGTTATCAGAAAGACAGGCTCTCGAGACAGAGGCCGTCATAACTCGAACATGTACGAACAGCGATAAGGGGGAGCCGGATAAAAAAAGACATCGAGATGCTTCACAAGAGGGCAGGGAAATACTGGAACAGGAGCGGGTGGCTATAACGGTATGAATATGATATACGAAATTAAATGACCAGATGGTGCGTTCGTTCTTGCTGACCACTGATTCTAGGTGGAGAAGTCTTCTGGGTTTGCCGACACCTCTGCTGTATCTCCTTTTGGAGCTCTAGCATCACCTAAGGCTCCATCAATCAGGAAGCAGACACCTGAACCTGAAGCAGCAGCAAACGAAAACCAGTCGACGTCATCCTCAGCATTCGCATCATCCGGACTCTCTGCGTTTGCAAGCTCGTCAAAATCACCATTTGGGAATCTAAAAGATTCTTCCGGCCCTGGCTCGGGATCTAGATTTGGATCGTTTGGACCTAAGCCAAGCAGCAGCTTCAGCTCGTCTTCTGGCTTCGCTGGAGCATCCCCCTTCCCCCCAAAGGCAGCATCTGGCTTTGGGAGTCTCGGTGGACCTGGGTTTGGCAGTGTACTAGGATCTGGATTTGGAGGTTCGAAGACTGGCATGGCTAGCTTCGCTCCATCTAGTGGTCCAAGTGGTGTTATTGGGAGCAGCTCCTCATTAAAGCCCTTTAGAAAGTCAGAGGACGATGAAGACAAAGATGATGCGAACGACGATGTGGCAAGCTCAAAGGCGGAAGATGATGCAGATGCAATAGATAGTAGGTTCTATGAGCAACAAGGTGAGTTTCTGCAAACCCCTCCATCATGGTAGCAAGGCTGATCAGAATCCAGTGGAAACGGGGGAAGAAGCAGAAGATACCATGTTTTCGTGTCGAGCGAAGCTCTTTCATTTTGAGAAAGAATGGAAAGAGCGAGGCGTTGGGACCGTTAAGCTCAACGTTCATTACACTATCAAAGAAGATCCGGAAGAGGGTCCAGAACAGAAGGCCCGTCTGATCATGCGTACGGATGGTGTGCACCGAGTTGTACTGAACACACCAGTGTTCAAAGGCATGAGGTTTGGTACGCCAGATGGGAAAGAGCCAACCGGCAAAACGCTGAATCTGACGGGTATGGAGAATGGAAAGCCGGCATTGTTCTTGTTGAGGGTATGTTCGACTGGCTTTACGTGAGAAATGCTTCTGAGACAAGACTAACGAATGTCCAGATTGGGAAGGAAGATGTGGTGAAAGACCTCTATCACAGGATCTTGTCCATTCATGACGGATTGTGAGAAGTTGCTAGGATTGACTGGTGGCTGTGGCCAGGGCCAGACACAGAAACAGAAAGTCACAAAGGAGACCCCAAATTTCACATAGCTCATGATTGACGATAGGCACGGGTTGGAGCATTGGATCGTCGCAGCGCATAGACGTGAGACCAGCTTCGAGTCTTTGAACTTTAGAGAAAGAGCTTTGCGAATATCACACCAGACCAGGAGTTGATTGTTGAACTGTTCACCGGCCTCAACTGATCCGAACCTTGTGTCTCTTTCCAGGACATCTGTGTTCGTTTCCCCGAACATTGGCCGTCCCCTCCCACAGAATGGGTAGACGGTCAAAGCACCTTCTATCCATCCATCCATCCATCCATCCATCAATCAATCCTCATCTCCCCTCATCTCCTGGAGGATAAACCCTTCTCAAGAAAACCCGCTTGCGCCAGTCAGGGCACCCTCATCCATTCCTTCCACGGGG
>JAABUK010001411.1_pt1 | contig 45983 bp, 47 predicted proteins | sample 5559141 | NCBI WGS metagenome assembly JAABUK01 (sample SAMN10711869, study PRJNA513367) | rock metagenome | isolation source: Antarctica rocks | place: Antarctica: Victoria Land, Pudding Butte nord | collected 2016-01-03 | reverse complement strand
AACCGGTCAAGTACTGATTTGATTGATTGATTGATTGATTAAATCAGAATACCTAAATCGGTGGAGAAACCGTTGATTTCTTTCCATTTGCTCGACTGGACTGGCGAGAAGATGACGGACGGACATTCGAGAATACTTGAAGACGACCGGCGCAGTTGCATGGCCATCATAGCACGGACGTCAATATTCAAGGAAGATAGCGCGAGGCTTGGAGGTGAGGTGACGGACGTCAATATTGAAGGAAGATAGCGCGAGGCTTGGAGGTGAGGTGATGTGATGTGCTGCGGGATTTTGGGTGGTGGTAGCGTGACGCGGAGGTGGGGATCGGTGGCGTTAGGGTCTGGGTGTATGAGTAGGAAGCTCGTGCGGTTGGATATAGGATGGAATAGATGAGGGGGAAGGAGGAGGAGAAGGAGAAGAAGAAGAAGAAGAAGATAGTAGTCGATCACTACCTTCCGGGCGACATTTTGGTGGTTGGGGTGGGAATAGTGCAAGGTGGAGACTTATCAGGTATGCTTTCAAGGTCTTTTAATCGGTACTTCAAGTGATCAGTAAGGCCAATGCTTAAGGGGTGCATGGTAGGGGTAAAAGATGGAGGAGGCAGCGGTTGATGAACAAGACGGTTGTAGTCCGAACGCCCTAGGTGATAAAATTGAGCCAGACCGTTGGCGTTTGAGCAGGCCGGCAAGGTCGATACAGACAGGAGCGAGCAGAAGAGTGGTCAGCTCCTCGTGCAAATTTTGCGCATGTTTCGGAGACACAGTAAGGATGTTGAGCAGCTCCAGTAGTAGAAAGCGCAGGTCACCTTGAGAGGACAGAGGAAGGCAGCTGGGTAACTCCGATGGCAGATATTGGCGATCAGATTGGGAGGGCGCAGAAAGGACACTGGGCAATCTGGTCTGCCCATGTTGCAGACGAAACTGAGGAGACCGAGGAAGGAGACGACGCAGCTTCAAAACACAATATGCACATAGGCTGAGGAGCGGGAGAAGGAGCTGCACTGCGCCATCAGCCTATCTCATTACTCCCGCTAACAATGCATAGGTGTAAGCGTGCCCCTGTCAAATTCGTAGAGTGGAGCTGTCGACATCTATGTCCCTGCGTAGTATTGTCTCATCAGGGCCGCAGCTTCATTAAAGGTCTTCTTCGCCTCGGCCAGAGCCTCGAAGATCATGCGTAAGCAATATTCCTCGTCTGTAATATCGCCGGTGCCTGCCTCATCTTTCTTCGCGCCAAAATGTTGTATTCGTTCGCATTGGTCCTTCACCTTGACGAAGCCGAGCGTTGCCGAGGATCCCTTGAGGAAATGTCCCAGAGCTGACAGTTCAGGAAGGTCTCTGGATGTACTAGAGAAGGCATCAGCAACGTGTTGTGGTAGATGAGCTCAAGCTCGTACAGTGCTGCGTCCATCTGGTCGAAGGTTTGTTCGGCCTGCTCTAGAAAGCCGAAGACTATCCCTCTGGAGAATTCTTTGTCGTCCTCTTCATCATCCATGTCGAGGATCTGTTCGAACGTTGACATCTCAACATTGTCGCCGAAGTCGAAAGACTCGTCATGCTAGAGATTGTTTGCCGTCAGCCGGACATTGACGGATCCGAAGCGCGTGAAGATCCGCCGGAGTGAGCCACGAACAAAGCCCTGGTGGGCTCGAACGGACATCATGATGAATAGGCAATGTTACTAACATTTTCTTCCGCCATCTTGCGTCAATGCAAGATACCAAGAACTTCTCGATGTATTGCGTTACAGAATAACCGAATCGCTAGTGATTGCGGCAACAACTTCCCGAGCCTGTTTTGGATGTCAATACACTTTGAGATAGGGAACGAGGATTGGAGTGGCGCGTACGGACGTACTTGGACTCAAAGATCCAAGGCCTCAAAGCAGATGTACAGAAGGACCGGAGCAAACTTTTCAATGTTCGATAAAGGTGTTGATGGACAGATTCAAAGTGAGGGAAGCGCTGGATACCCCGAAGCTTACTCTGGTGAGAAGTGCAATCAGTCCCTGTCGCACGAACAATCTCGGCGTGAAACACGACGAATTTGAGATGGAATTTCGTATAGAAGTGACTGAACAGCTCGTCCTCCATGGATAGAGTGGATATTTAGGGCTCGGTGGCTGGGTGGTAGTGGCAAGTGACCCTAATTTGTGATCCGTTCCTCAATTAGAAGTCGCCCAGGGGGGCACACGTAGCAGGATCACCGACTCCGGGTCGGCAGGCTATTGCGGGTCGTTGGCTGACGCTGCACTGAAAGTAGGACCCAATATGCTCACGTGGCCCTGGTGGTTTTCTGTCTCCGGGCGATGGTTTGTGCTGACGCTCGATGCTTCGCGCAGAGCAGCATGGTAGTGGGCAATCTCTTTCCACGCGGGTATGATGCCGTCGGGCAACAGTGCAGGCCTCATAGGAGTTCTTGTTCTGAAATAGGAGACCTATACTTACTCGGCAAATAGAAGGGCAGGCAGGCATAGAAGCTCTGATGCAAACTATCCCCTGCCGTTCGGCGTCCTTTGCGGACCGGGGCGATACAGGTGAAGGATAAAGGGATGCCGGCTCAGCGACGGCTGCTGCGGAGTAGGGATGGCGGGTAGCAAGGAAGTCAGAGGCACACCGCTGACAGCCAGTAAGAGGTATTGCACAGGGAGGGGAGGAGATGGGAGGGGAGGAGATGGGAGGGGAGGAGATGGAAGGGGAGTGCGAGGAGGTTCGGGGATGCCAGGGCTGTGAGACGGGAGACGGTGGAAGCGGGATGCTTGGGAGAGCCTCCTTCCGTCGCCGCGCGCTTGGACCGTTTCTCTCCTCTGCTACCGCAACAGTGCGCCGTACTGGTGCCTTCAAGCACACCGATGCGGGTATTTTGGGGGACCCGGGGTCAGGGCGCAGACGTCAGATGCGTGGGATGGATCTACAAGTACCTCCACCCTGCTCCGCCCTTTGCATTCACCTGATGCCAGCGATCTACAGCACGAAGGGGAATGGAGCCGCACAGCAACGACCCGAGACAACCAGTCTCGCCCATCTCACGGGATAGCATGGGAGACTGGTCGGCATGGCCTGGCATGGCATTTACGTCTAGTAGGTCATCGTGCACCGCAATCGGCGGTAGCCTGACTCTTGGACTCGCGCTCATGGGCTCTTCCCATCGGGGAGACTGCAGATACGGGTGTGATCAGTCGAAACAGCGACCAACGACGAGCAAGCCCACCTGAGGCGGGTCATAGATAGAATACCCTACCGGACAGTCGCTTTTCGACGTCCATACTTGTACTCGTCGAATGGTGGTATCGCATCGGGCGCACGGGATGACGTCGCCTCGCAGGCCGTAGATCGACCGTGCCAAAACCACGGACAGGATCAGATAGGATAGGCTGAGGTAGCGCTTGATGGTGGACAGAGTACAGTGCATCGGACGAGAAGCATGAGTGTTGCCAACCAGAACCGTGGCGAGGAAGCACCAACTTGCCCCGGGCCCGAGCAGTACCGTGCGCACCCCGGGAGATTTCAGGAGATGTATGCAGGGAGCTGAAGGTGCAGACGAGGGTGCTCGGAGTGCAGACGAGGGTGCTGCGAGTGCGGTGGTGCGAGTGCGGTGGTGCGAGCGCAGGGGCGGCGAGGAGGGAAAATGATGTCAAGCTGCAGAGGCAGACGGCGCCGCCCTCCCGCCCAACCCTTTGCGGCCGTAGCCTGGCATGCCAAGGAGCGCGCCCGAAAAGGGGATCTGTTAGTCGCACCGCTGGAGCTTCACCACCCAGGCGCCCGAGAAGAGCTATGGGGGATTGGAAGAGAGAACAGGCTTGCAGAAGCAAGGCGACGACCACGAGCAGTCTTGCCACAGAGACGATATCAGCAAGATCAACAGGCGGTCCGGATGGACCTGGTCTTCAAGCCCTGACCGGCACAATGGGATCATGTGCAAAATGAAGACGCCGATCCATAATTCAATTGCTGCCCGGAGGTGAGGGTACATTTGCCGATCGCTGATCAATGCATGCATGATGCTAGAAGCAGTGGATCGACAACCTCTTCTTTCTCCGAGGTCAAAATCGCTCATTGGTCTATCAGACCCTGCCCAACAGAAATGCCAGGAAGAAGACAAAATTAGGGGCGGACCACGCGCGAAGACACGCAGTACGCGTGCATCCGACTGGGCCTTTTCTAGCCCGTGACCTTGTAGATAGACTCGGCCAGTCGCTTGACGTTTCCAGAAGTGATTCCAGCGACGGAGATACGGCCATCCTTAGTGGCGTAGACAGAGTGCTCCTGGGCCAGTTCATCCATCTGTTCTGGTTGGAGTCCAGTGTAGGCGAACATACCAATCTACGGCGAAATTCAGCAATGCACCGCGCCGCATCAGAATACCGCAACTGACCTGATTTGTGATGTGATCCCAATTGTGCTTGCTTCCAAGATCCTCGAGGTTCTTCTTGAGCAGAGCCCTCATCTCGATGATGCGGTCAGCCATCCCTTTGACCTCGGTGAGCCATTGCTTGTTCAAGGCCGGGTCATTCAGGATCTCCGAAGCAACGCGCGCACCGTGAACGGGAGGGTTCGAGTACAGTGGGCGGACCAAGATCTTGATCTGAGAGTCCAGTCGTTTCTTCTCTTCTGCAGACTCGCACACGACAGAGAATGCTCCGACGCGCTCTCCATACAGACCCTGATGAAGATGTCAGCATGATCAGCCCTGCCGGGCGGAGAATTCAACTGACCATGTTCTTGGCAAAGCTTTGGGCAAGCACCATGCCGTGACCCTCCTGGACGAAATGTCGAACAGCAAAGGCGTCCTTGTTGGTGTCACCGCTGGCGAAGCCCTGATATGCCATGTCAAAGAAAGGGTAGTGCTCCTTCTCCTTGACAACGTCGCTGATCTTTCTCCATTGCTCCTCCGTAGGGTCAATACCAGTAGGGTTGTGCGCACAAGCATGCAGCAGGACTATTGAACCCTTGGGAGCAGCTTTGAGGTCCTGGACCATTCCATCAAAGTCTAGACCAATTGTATCCTTGTTGTAGTACCGGTACTTCTCCACCTGAAGACCGGAATCCTTGAAGACGGCGTGGTGATTTGCCCAGCTAGGTGTTGGAATATAGATCTTCTTGCCGTGAGGGTAGAAACGTGCAAGGAATGCGCCGCCTATTCGAAGTGCACCTGTGCCAGAGATTGATTGCGTGATGGCAACCCGGTCTTCTTGGATCGGAGCTGACTCAGGTCCATAGGCAAGGACCGCAGCCGCTTTGGTGAAAGTTGCGACACCAGTGATGCCCGCATATTCTTTGTCAAGCTTGGACGAGACAACCTTCGCCTCGGCAGTGCGGACAGATGGTAACACGTATGGCCTTCCTTTGTCATCGCCTGCTCACAGTTAGTCTTTGACTCGCCCAAAGTCGAAGCTTCGCATTGTTCTCTTACGATAAGCGCCAACGCCGAGATTGATTTTTTCCTGAAAGCTATCCGCTTTGAATGCTTCGGTGATTCCGAGAATCGCATCTGGAGGGCCCTGGGGAACGTTCGCCCATGTCGAAGCAGAGCGCGCGGCGACAATGCGAATGTAGTTCTGGCGGCTTGCCTGTCTAGCAACAGGTCGGAGCTTGGACAACATTGTGAAAGATAGAAAGCGATGAAAGGGATGACAAAAGCTCTAGTTGTTGTGGAGATCGGGATTAACAGTGAATGCGATGCTACTTGGAGATTTTTTTCCGTCTCCAAATATCCAGGGGGGCTCCCTTGGCGTGCTGCCTGAGGCATGGACTCACGTGACGTTCATTGATGGGTTCATCAAACGCTAGGCATAGCTGATGAGCCATGAAGAATAAGGGGGTCAACCGTGGCAATTATACAACGGCAGAAGAACAGCTTGATTGTCTATCAGCCTAATCTCACTCCAGCCTGCTTGTTCCTCTTCTGTGTTGTACCCATAGCATTATTCATGCCGGTAGCTTGACTGGCATCAAGAGCACTCATGGCTTCTCTCTTCTTCTCGTCCTCAATCTTCTTCAAATGCTTCTCGGTCTTCTGCTTACCACTGCCCTTGCCATGGAATTGATGACTCAGATGCTTGAAAGCTTCCTTCTGGTTCATGGACCGACCATGCTCGTCAACGTACTTCAACTGCACGTCCGGCTTGTACTCTCGATTGAAGACGTCTGCCATTTGTCGAGATTCCAGCTGATCACGTTGCTTGTTCTCCCAACGGGCATGGTCTTCCCGTTCCCGAGCTGACATACGCTCGAGCTTGCCAGAAGTTCGATCTCGCTCTCGCTGGAGGCGAGCTCGTTGTTCCGCATCTGCCTCCCGTCTCTGCTTCTCTGCAAGGAATCGTTGTCGATCTCGATGGAGGGCATTGATATCTCCCATATCCGCTGTTTTCACCAAGCCTCTTTGCTTCAGTAAGTTGAATGCAGCACCCAGACCTTGATCCATAGTAGCCTCCTCGTCCAGACCAGTGGTGGTGCGGTCAGGCGTGGCACCGGACCTTTCCCGTTTGAGACGAGCCAGAAGTGCTTCTTCATCTTCGAAATCGTTGTATAATTGTTTCATCTCGACGCCCTCGGATTCCTCCGATTCGGCTCGGCCTCCGTTCTCAATTGATTTCTGGACCGTCGCTGCTGCTTTGTCCTCTGTTGTAGTAGGACGCTGTAGGTTGGCCACGAACTCCGATGTCTCATCGATGACCAGGCCCGGTTCGTCCTCAGCAGCTTCAGCTCCATCAACCTCCAGCTCCTCAGGGGTTGCAGAACCCTCTTCTTGGATTTGTCGGGCAAGATCCTCTGGACGTTGCCTTTTCCTTTTCTTAAAGGCAGCTCTCCTTTGCGTAGCTAAAGACGCTTGCAGATCCTCATCATCGACAAAGTCTTTGTTAACTGCCTTGGGTTTTGCTCTGGCTGTTGCAACACCTCCATCCACCTCCATGGAGTCATGATTTGATGCATCGCCGTTCGTCTGCTGCGGAAAGATATCGTCATCTTCACCAACTGCTCTTTGCCGCGCTGCCTTCTTCTTCGACTTTTTCGGCTTCTTCATCTTGACCTCCGATATCCCCAAATAGTCCGACTTTGGCTCGTCTTTCAAAAAATCAAGGCTGATCGGCTGATTCTGCAACCTCTCTCCAATTTCCTGCCTCTTCGCTTCTCTCTCCTCAACAGTAGTCCCTTGCCCGTCAAAGACAAAGTGATTCCGCTTCTTCCCATCAATCTCCTCATCATACTGCGACAGAACCTTCCTCTCGCCATCCGCATCCGCAGCATGCGGATCATAAACAGGTTTCTTCTTCTTCAACTCAAGCCTGTCCTTCAACTTATCCCTCTCCCTAATATCTGCATTCTCCAACTCATCCCCCTCCTCCTCATTCTCATCAATCGTAGTATCCTTCAACGTCAAGATCTGGCCCCCCTCCCCATCCTCAAAATCCCCAATCTCATGCCCAACCTTCACGCCCGCCAAATCTTTCGCTCCATATTCCACCGCAGCCAACCTCTCCCTTTCCGCCAATTCATCATCCATCCTCCTCGCCCGCTCCCTTTCCAACCTCTTCTGCCTCTTATTCGCCCCGAGGAGCCATGACCGCGTATCCCTGTCAACAGCTGGATCCACATCCCCCAACCCCTTCCCCTCAAGCTTCACATACTTCTGAGTCGCATCCCGCGCCTTCTTAATCGCCTCAGCTTTTGCAGCTCGTCGCTTTTTGGCCTCGGCCTCGTCTTGTACTTTCTTCCAGTTGTCGTAACTGGCCGCTTGGCGGGTGTCTAAGGTACTCGCAGCCTCTTCATCGTCGGAGTCGTCCGAGGCTGATGAGTAGTCTCTGAATTTTGGGCCGGGGATTGCAGCGCGTGCGCCAGGGACAAGTAGGGGCTTTAGGCCTAGGGCAATGCGGATGCGGTTTTGTTGCTCGTAGTCTATGTCGGCCATTGGAGGTCAGGCGGCTCAAGGACCCAGGTGCGCAGGGCGGTCTGGTGGAGGAAATACGCCACGACGGAGAGATTTATGGTATTCAGATTGTTAAAGTAGACAGAATTTCTACTTGTACTGGGAGTGGCCTGCACTTTCACTTCCGCTTCCACTTCCACTTCCGTCCTAGCGCCATCCGAAATCTTGGCCACCGCCTCCCAATGTTTCCCAAAAACAAAACATCTCCAATTTCATTTGAGAGTCGATTTCTTCGATATATCAAGATCTGTGTCACCCAGCTCCTGTTCCATCTCCACACCTCGGTGTCTTGTTGGACAACAGTCGCAGCAAGGTGGACATATCGACACTTCAAGGAGCCATTTTACCCCATAATGTCAATCTTCCAAGTCGACAGATCTGAAATCAAAACTTGAACCCACCAGCAACCGTTCGCTTGAGTTCGTCTTTGCAAAGAGGCTTGAATTCGGTGTGTTTAAAGGTCTGGTGTTGGGAAGAAAAGGGCGCCATATTCCCCTGGGCCTGCTGATCCTTTCTGGAGGTGAGGTTGGGACAAACCATGGCGTCTACATTTATCAGAACACTATATGGTTTTCGTGGCGGGTTTGTTGGACGATGGAAGATCGCTGTGGACTTGGGCGAGGATAGTTTCATGGCTTGTTACGATATCTTTGCTGCTGAATGGAGTATCACTAGGATTTCAGTACTCGGCGAATGTATTATCGTGTTGATGCTTCTAATGAGGTAATCAGCTCCCTCGCGTTTGTATTCGTGTTTCGCAGTACCTGCTTCTGGCAGGACTGTTGCTGTAGTTCCAGTCTCTGACAGGGTCATGGCTCGTTCCCCTTTGGTACCGCACGCACTTTGTTACCCAGTCTGCAAAGTCTCAGTTAGTTTTTGCAACATCCCACTGCCGTCTACTAAGCCTTGTAAAGCGTATCCAAAAAGCCCACCACCAACCTTTCGACAACACTCTTATCCGGGATCTTCCCAGCAACGCCATATAGCGCGCCAGCGCTTCCCCGTTTCTTCTCCCCTTGAAGTCCTATACCGCTCCTTCTTAGCTCCTCGGCCTTTTCCTTCTCCGCTTTGACCGCCTCCACAAGATCATTGATCAATCCTTCAACCGCCTCAGATTTTGTCATTGGCAGCGTGACGGCGATGTGAATCCCTGGCGGGTCTTGCAGCGCATTTAGATGCCATCCCCTGCTGCTCATCCCATCAGCAAGGTCATATACATCAACATCTGGGTCTATGGATTCAAACGCTACAACGCTGACGCCGGGTTCGCCTAGCACGCTCAGACTGCCTTTCAAGATCGGATGTTCAGTGATTGCGTTCTGAATGGTTATACGTGTTCCGACGATTTTGTGGCACGAATCAATGTACCCAGCTTCCCCAACTGACATCATAGAAGCCCAGCATCCTGCTATCAACGCTCCCGGTCTGCTTCCAGCCATCGATGGTGAGCCGTATACTCCACCGCTCCAATCAGGACAGATGAAGTATTGGTATTGGCGTAAATGCTTGTTCCGGTATAGAATCACGGAATTGCCTTTTGGTGCGAAGCCGTATTTGTGCGTATCTATCGAGATCGAAGTGACGCCTGGAGCTTTGAAGTCGAAACCTCCTGTCTCAACAAATGGCGAGGGGAAGCCGGCGGAGGAGAGGAAGGGCATGAGAAAGGAGCCAAGACAGCAGTCGACGTGTAGAGGTAATCCACCATTGTAGCTTAGTGCTAGGCGGGAGAGGGCGGGAATATCGTCGACGATGCCATGTGGGTAGTTTGGAGCACTACCTACGAGCATAATCGTGTTTGGGTTGATCAGCCTCCGAACTCTAGGTATGCTGACACGATAGCTTGGAGCGGGACAGGACACCACATGGATTTTGATCTTGAAATAGGATGCTGCCTTATGAAAAGCTGCGTGAGCGGTTGAAGGGACGATGATTTCGGGATTGGTGACTGAGCGTTCGGCGTGTGCTTTGTTACGGGCGGAAAGGACAGCGAGGAGGATTGATTCCGTGCCACCGGAAGTAGTTGTGCCAGCGCCAGAAGGTGGGGCGTTGAACATCGAGAGAACCTAAAAGGATTAGCCGTCAGTAGGAGTTTCAAATTCGGCCAATGTACATACTATGGTTACTACTTCCGCCTCCATCTTCCTCACTCCCGGAAATACATCAGGATGTATCGGATTTGCAACGCCGAACATCTCCATTGCTTTCGCCTGTAACTGCAAAAGATCCTTCCCGCCGTGGTACACCGCACCGCTAACCTTGCCGTCTTCCCACCTCGTCCTTTTCATCTCGCTCAAGTGGCCCAACTCAGCATCAAGCTGTTGCCCCGTCCATGGCTCTTTCGGTAAGGTCAGATATCTTGTTACACCTGGTCCCTGAGGGGCGAGCTTTTCTTCTATCTCGGTAATAGCTGTAGCAACCTGTTTATCGACTTTTGATCGCACGCCTGGAGCGCGGAGGAACAGCTGGTAGCCACGTTTGCGGAGAAGGGAGTATGCGAGGGTGAGGGTGCCGATGATGCCATAGCCGCGGACGAGATAGAAAGCTTTTCGTAGGTAGCGGAGAAGGAACAGGGCGAAGACAATGTTCCGTAGGCTGTCAATAACGTCAGATGGTGTATAGATGAGGGATGCGGGGAGATGTCACAAATTGAGGTTTGTACTGAAGGTTTTGAGGCGGGAATATCCAGTAGACTTTCTTAACTTGTCTTGCAGGGATATGGGAAGAGCAGAGGACCCCATTACAAGACTTCTCTCAAACGCGAGGATGATATTGTGGACGAGTCGAGAGTCTTGCAGGATGAATTTCAGATGTTCGAGGCAAAGACCCTCGTTGGTTAAAGGAAGACCTCGGCTTGTGCTGGACACGTGAATTGTACTGCACTGACTTATACACGGAAGACTGCACTTCAACGACATAAGAAGAATTTTATTGTTTCGTGCATGAATCAATTGATGTACGATGCGCAGGCAAGCTGGTAAACACAGCTACCTCTGAAGATATCCTCCGAGTTCCGTGGGCCATTTTGGTAGAATCACGGCCTTTTCCATACATGCCACGACGTCTTTGATGCAGAATTTGACTTTTATGCGGTTACTCCAGCTGTCCTCGCCTTTTGGATAGCTTTCTCCATGTCGGCTTCCTCCGCAACCTTCCCATCCAACGCCCTCTTCTCTGGTTCACCAGCAATCTCTTCTTCCTTGTCCGCCAGGAGCTTCTTCTCCTCCTCACTCATATTGGGCAACAAGATTGGCTTATCCTCGCCCTTGACGACGTTTCTGTGAAAAGCATGAATGATACTGTCTGCGTCATCGATGGCAATTGGTCTGATGTCTGCCAAAGCCTTGATGTTGATGGTGCATTCCTTGTACTGAGCATCCGTCATTTCAATATTTAACTGCTGGGCTCTTGACTTGATAGCGTTCCAACCCGTCAAACGTGACGCAAAATGAACGTATCGAGTCATCCCAAAGTCGGCCGGGTCAATGATTTCGTATGTGCTAGGGTTAGCCAAGATAGCCTTAGCGTGAATGCCAGCCTTGTGTGTAAAGGCGCAGAATCCAGTGATGTAGTTGTTAAAGGGAATGTTAACCTGCACAGCTTCTGCGACCAAGTCCTCGATATCCTTGATCTTCTCCAGCTTGTACTTGCCCTTGACATAGTCTCGGTCTGCCGCGATCATTCTGGCCATGAGACCGCCCAAAGGGGTGATGCCGTTTCGTTCGCCAATACCAAGAACTGATGTGTCCACATGTGTAGCGCCAGCTTCCAAAGCACAGTAGGCATTGGCAATCGCACAACCCGTATCGTTATGAAGATGGATTTCGATATCGCAATTAACCACACCACGGAGTGTTCTGACAAGATCGTATACCTGCCTAGGAGAAGCGCAGCCGACGGTGTCTGCAATACCTACCCGATTGACACCAACTTTGTCGACTGCTGAGTAGAGTGAAAGAAGGTCTACAAGATCCGATCGGAAGGAATCTTCGCTGGAGAATCTGATTTCAATCCCCTTAGACTTGACAAATTCGATAACTTCTATTGCGGTGTTCCTGATGTAGGTCATATCCTTTCCATGAGAGTGCTCTCGAAGGAACGAGGAGGTGCCAATGACCACGTCGCTAGCGAAGCAGATCAGCATTGTAGTGCATGTATCGCACGAACGGAAGGTTTACACTCCATCAACGCCGGTCTCGACTGCGATTCTAGCATCGTCCATATGACATCTGATATGCGTAAGGATCTAGAAAGGTCAGTGGTTCGTGCAGTCCCACGAGGCAGATGTTGTGACCTTAGACTTCAAGCCCAGCTTGCAGATTGCCTCGCAATCAAGTCTTGATTGTTCCGAAGCGGCAGGACTAGTAAGTTCGATCTGTCGTTACTTTGTCAATAACGAATGCACGTCTCTCTGGAACAGTGACTCACATAGTCTGCTCCGAAATCGTCCAAAGCCTTAGCAATCTCAATTTTCTTCTGGGTATCGAAAAAGGCATTGGCAAACTGCTCTCCCTCTCGAAGTGTGCTCTCGATAATCTGGAAGCGGGAAATATTGCTGAGAAAGTCGCCGACTGGCTGGTATGGATTTCGCGAATGAGGATGTGGGTTTTGCCGGGTATGGATTCCAGTGTAGCCATTGTGATCTGCGCAGTGTGGTCGGCGTGAGGTTGCTCAGAGAAGTTAGGGCCTGCTCACTACCGTTGATTCCATTAACACCGTTAGATTGGCCATTTACGCCGTTCAGGTGGCTATCGCCATTCTCCGCGGGAGGGCACATCCTTCGTACCGCGGGAAGCAGGGCTACGACAGCTTCAAGACCGAGGGGGAGACGAACAAGGCTGAGTTGTTCAGAGAGATCGGGTCAATGAGCCAGGCAAGGTAGGGAGTAGGTAAGAAGAACTTGCGGTGAGCTGCGGAACATTGGCAGAAGATGAGTCTTAGGTTTTATTTGGCCTGCATGCAAGCTGATGAGCAATAATGAAGGTTCCCCGAGCTAAGAAAAATGGGAGGCTCTTAAAATGGAGTGTCTAATTATCTTCTTCAGGCCAAATGCGGGGAGGAAGTTTTCCCTCCTGTAGCGAAATCGGCCAGCCCCGCGCTCACATTTCCCATGTCTGGCGGGCGTCAATCAAGAATCAGGCCTTCTCCGGAGTCCACAGAACTCCCGCTGTTTTGCTGCTGATGGTATTCGAGGTAGTACAATATCTGTTCATATTATTCCCTGAACGACCGCGCGCTGGGCCTCCGCACCTCTACCCAGACTGTCGCGTGCTTGCTGTGGTCTGCCAAGGGAGGACTTCCTGAAGCCGGTATGGCCCACGGATGAGTGGTGAGATGCTTTGCAGCGATCAGAGGAGCTTCAGCTGTCCTGTAACCTGATCGACCACGCTTTTGGGTCCCAGTACACCGAGCACAGTCGCACTCCCGGCTGCTATCTGAGTTCTTCCTGCATCATGTATTACCTTTGCGCATAGCCCTAGGCTAACTGCTTGAGCTTGCAGAACCGTCAGTTCGTCTTCTGACTTGACCTGAACTGCTATCTTGGGTTGGCCTCCTCTTTCCCAACGTTGCAGAAGAGCTGCCAAGGGCGCATGACTGAGGAGGTACTTGTAGCAAGCGAGTGTTGCGTGCGAGCACTGAGCTGCAATTTTACCTGTACCCCGAGGCATGAGAGTCAGCAAGGTACCAAAGGCTTGATGTTTACTAGCCGCAGGTCAATGCGTACCTTTCCCCATACCCAGGTCCGTCCTCACAGCCAACATCAGTTTCACCTCCTCCCCACTATCCGCGAAACTTCTCATCTCACCCCCATCGCCCTGCTCGTCACTCTCACTATCCTCTGCTTGTGCCCCTGCTCCCGCCCTCTGTTGCGCCATCAACTCCTCGTCGCTCGAATCCGGATGAATTGTGACGTCGTAGCTATTCGGCCAACTTTTCGTCTTGCCAGATGGCTGTGAGGGATTTCCAGAACTGCCAAACAGGCCGATGTGGGAGCCCTGGCCGAGGAAGTAGCCGGCTGTGATGGCTATCAGACCTACCGCAACGGCGACTGCGGTCGTCGAAGGCGGGGCTGAGTCTGCCATTGCCACTTCTAACTCTGAAATTCAAAGTATTAAGATAATAACATTTTCCGAGATGGTAGAAGATCAACCGAAAATGAACGGAAAACAGACGGCAATGCTAAACGGGGTTCGTTGAGTGCCTCGAAGTTGCGCGATTCAGTTGGGAAATTTGCACGAGTCACGAATAAATTTTCTCTTGGCAACACAAGAGTTCAGAAATCTGCGTTGAGCTACCCTCGCACTCCGTGAGCATACGCCGCATATCGTTGCAATCGGATGCACGGCCTGACTTCAGGAGGTGGAGCACGCCGAATGTCAGGATTATTGGCCTCAATGAATGGATTCAGTGAATGGCCCGGATGGTTGGTCTTAACAGACGGCTTGATGGCCTGGCTCGATAAACGTTTTTGATTGACAACAATAACGGATGATGTTGATGGACAACCTCGATGGACAGTGTCGATAAAGGCTCGATGGAGTGGCCGATGCTTATTTTCGAGCGGATGAAGTTGATCATTCGTCTATGTTTGACCCTGATTGATAATCGATGGATAGCCTCCAGGAACGCCTCAAATGGATAGCATTGATGGACAACCTCGTTAGAGCCTTGACATATTGCAAAATTATATGGCCCCGCGCTGTTAAGTTTGCGATGGATAGCTTAGGCATATCACGACGATCAAATGCCCTCTGGAAGGCTATGGTGAACATCTACATCACAATTTTAGGTCTATGGTCAAGCTACGTGGAGTCCAATCTTCCATACCAAGCATTTAAACCCATGATCCTTGAAAGATTTGTATTAGCATCATTCTCTCTGAAACTGTTCCAGCAAGTCCATCGAAGATAGGTCTTTACCATAAAGTCTCCACCACTTGGTGTCTCCGTCTGCGGAGCCACAATCCATACTCGCAGTCAAGGGTAGCATCTGCCGTCTCCAAAGAGTTTTCGATAGGGAACAGGTTGTATGTTGGTATGCCAATCATGGTGGACCTAGAGAAAGCCAGCCGGCAGAAGGAATTAAGAGACCTCCCGCATTGCGTCGGACACAGACTCAGGTAGGCAGCTATGAATATGGGAGATAGCTTTGGAGGAGCATATAGGGGAGGTAAAACAGTTTTGGGAAATGTTTAAAAAGAGGGATAATGTTGCATGACCCCAGTGTCGCTCGGTTTCTTGGCATGGAAGCTGATGAGAGACAGATTCAACGTCCTGCATTGCATTGCTTACTGCTGCCGCTCAAATAGCCCACTCGCTTCTGGAATCTCCCAGCCTAAGTGTCTAAGATACAAAGATCAGCAAATACAGCGGGATGCAAAAAAGCCTCTATTCGGCGGACCGATTTACTGGGATTGGAAGAAATGTACCGCCTAGTCACCTTGTTAAATATTGAGAACAGTGGAAGGAAACAATTAGAGGGCAACCACGCTCATGGCATTGAACAATTCAAGCCGAAAATCGACTGCAGAAGCAACACGTATTTGTAAGAGAACATACGTTCCGACATGTTCAGCCACTCTAGTAACTCACTATATAGCACTTCCAGATTAATGCCTTTTGTTGAGAACGTTCTGAAACCAAAGTAAAAGTCACCTGGTTTTGCATAAGAATGCACCCACCCCGGCGTGCTCGCCAGCCAGCGCCGTCTGCGGTCTCGAAACGATGAACGGTTTCCCAGCTTGGAAGCCACCACCTGCCCCTCTCCCTGGAACAACATATCATCTTGTGCATTTGCAACAAAAACGGGGCACTGGATCTGATCGACAATACCTTGCAGATTACACGCCTGAAGTTGAGTCATCAAGTCGAAAGGCGATGAGGTGTTGAAGGCCCAGGTACCTTGGTCGACAACCGTCGCAACTTCGTTGAGGTATTGGGGTTTGCCCTGGCTGCATTAATTGCAATGTCAAAAGCAGTCTGATTGCCGGATTTGAATAGCGCTGCCAGCGTTGGGGGAAACTGCTGGAGAAACAATCCGCCAAAGTCGTAGAGGCCATCCAGAGCCATAACAGCTGCGGGGCGCTGTTCAAAAGCCGCCGCAAGAGGGGCCAGAATACCACCGAACGAAAGGCCACGAGAGCGACAGCCGAAGTATCAACCTCTGGGAGGGTACGTAGGTAATCCACAATAGGAGTAACCACTTTCTCCCATTTGACAATGAAGCCGAGATTTTGGTTCCGACGCACGGTCGACTGACCTGGACCTTCGTAGGTAATGACGTTGTAACCGCGATCAATAGTCGCTTTTCCCATCTGGTGGTACATTTCTTCCTGTCTACCGTTATAGCCGCTACCTATGATCAGGGCCAATCTGCGCTTCTTCGGTCCTGTTGCGGCGTAATAAATTGTTGGGATTTTGAAGCCCTCTCCTCTCAACGTCACACGTTTTCCAGCTACGGGTAGTAGTAGCAACGCCGTATTAGACACGGTAGCTTATTGAACCCACAGGGAATTAATACGAGGGTCGGATGGGCTGCCGTGAAGGTAGAAATCCGCCCAGCGGAAATATGTTGATGCCCGGAACATAGCATCGCGTGCTAACACTGGGATTCGGTAAGCATCAATCTTCTGGGCAGGATCATACATGCGGTTCGCCAGACTGTTGAACGCGACGTAGAAAAGTTTGGAAATCGCCAAGCTCAGTTTGAGCAGCTGCCCTGAGGATTTCTCCAATATCCGAGCCACCATAGGGAGCTGACGACAAGTCTCTAAGGATTTCGAAATTGGAGTCTAGATCAGCACTGAGCTGGACAATTGAAGAATTACTTGTGGAAGTGAGCTATTTCATGTCATTAGTAGAGTCCGAGCATTATGGTACCAGGATTTGTAATGAGCTTACCGCAAGGGCGGAGAAGTAAGTAAGACGGAGTAGTTGTAGTGGCAGATACATAGCTTGATTCTTTCAAGCAAATATCAATCTTCTCCGCAATACAGTACTGAAAAAGATGATAGATGAATTTATCTCAGAGCAAAAGGACGCAGGGAATCAGGAAATTTATATTGTGCATTGTGTGTCAGTTGCGGCGCATTTGATTGACTCCAGGACTTTGTAAGAGACGTGGTATAAGTGCCTTGTGCTACACGGGCTGGTCAGCTCATAAATATTCCATGTCTGTATGAAATAAGCTGCAGCTTATTTGGGGCTGTGATGGCCGATTTAGCGAGAAAGAGTGGCCCAGGTTGACACATACTGGACAGGTTTCGATCCAGGTGTTACACTCCATCTTCATAATACTCTCCTATTGATGGAATATAAGATCCGTTGATCAACCAAACAAGCATGCGTCACGCTGAGAGTGATAATCTCGTGCAACGCCGAGCCGCCCGTCGACTGGATTCCTCCTTCAGGAGACATTAGGCATAGTGTCTACCTTGTGGCTGCAAGATAAGAGCAAGCATAGGGCAAGAACACGGCTACCCGCCGCCGAAGGATGGACACGAAGCTGGTATGCTCTTCTATGGCTGTCCCAAGGTTCTATGAAGATTAATTGCCCCAAAGCACTAGACTTCTTTGGGCAATCTATGCGATAGAAGCCACCACAGACGTTGACGCACTCGCTTTGAGTCTGCCCGCAAGGCTGTCAAGCCTTCTTACGTGAAATTGGCGATGTTGTCTCTCTATAATCACTAGCCTTCAAGGGCGTTTTCATACTTTGTCTCTACTCCTTTCCTACCATCAATCTGTCTCAACTCACTCCCTACCCTCCCTCTGTTACAACTCACTCCCTACCCTCCCTCTGTTACAACTCGCTCCCTACCATCCCTCTGTTACTACTCACTCCCTACCATCCCTCTCTCTCCGAAGAGTTCATTAGTGTCCTGTGTTGAGATTTTCTGCTGTAGCACATCAAGCCAGCCTTATGATGGCCTTCTGCCGAAGCCTGTACCGACGCCTTCTCCATCCTTGCCTTGCTATCTTTCTTTTTCCTAGCCTTGTAGCAAGCTGGGATCGACAAGTATGCCTCAATATAATCCTCCAGAGGCTCCAAGGGGACCCCTCAATGTCACAGGATTCGAACACGTTCGCTGCGGACAGTACAGGGAATCTACTATCTTGTATACCTAACATAGCTCTCAAGATACCCGCATGCCAACGGATCTGCGGTACGACATGGACAACATATCAGGATGCAGCCCCCAGACTCATGACCTGGCTCGTTCCAGTCCTTATACTCCTAGCAAACCTCCAGTACACGGCGATTGGTAAGGGAAGATTTTTAGTGGCGCTGCATCTTCTGGGTGATCCGATTGACTCTATGTGGTCTCTCCTGTCAAAGGTCGAGACGTGGAGACAATGCTATGAGGGCCGTGAGGGCCGATCCAGGAATGATGTGGTAATCACTGCTGGCATCGAAGAGCTTATTGAGACATTGAACCTCGACTTCCATTCGGCGCAAATCCGGCTGATCTTGCAAGATATACTTGTCCGTCCGAGCCTGCAGCTTGTCGACCTTGACGACCCGGGCGTGAACGCAGCCAGCGAGCTTGCAGACTGTAGGGTCAACCAGCCCGTACGAACTTGGGCATCCATCGTGTTGTACCTGATCCAGGTCACAGCGGCATTCGTGCCAGAACTCGGGCAGGCATCAACCCCCTCAGGCGGCAGGATTGGCACGGCAATGCTCTTGTCTTGGCTTCTGCCGATTGTGCTGCTGAGCAATGCAGTTGGGGACTTCACTTCCCGCCGTGCCTTCCTACGGATCATGCTGAATTTCATGGAGCAGATAGAAAGGCGGGGCTGTCACCGCCTGTCAGAACCAAGCAGGGACCTCCTTGCAGCGCTGCACGAAGTAGATGAGAAGTATTTCAGGTCTCTGGCGTGGTCTGGTGCCATCTACACCTATCGACCGAACAAGCTCCATTCGCGAACCGCCGTGAAGGGATGCAATACTCCTTCACTCGCCGTGCTCTCCGCGATCCCCGTTATTCTGGCATTTGTGACCGCCTTTGTGGCTTTATACACAAAGCCTACATACCTCAATTGCCGCCACTTCCTTGTCGTGTCCGTCCTCGTCGCCTGGCTCCTTAGTCCTCTTCTGACATGGACAATTGGAACCCACTTCAGCCAGCAGCGCCAGTGGTACTTTGTGCTCGCCAAAGACACCTTTTTGGCATTTCCGATCATGGCGCTCGTCATCGGCTCCAGCTGCGGCCTCTTCAACAGTTGCCACTGCTGGAGCGGAGTCTATACACTTGGTACACGCAACGCGGCTGTCTATCTTACAGACCTACCACAATTCGACCGTTATGTTCATGTCAATTATCCTGCGATCGTCGGGACTTGCTTGGGGCTGCAGATAGGCGTCTTTCTCCTGATTCGCTGGACTTACTGGAGGAGAGGCTTCAGTCTGCTCAATTGGAGTGAGGAGGAGAAAGAGGCAGCGTTTTTGCGGAGAAAATTACAGGGCGCGACCCGGATGCGGGACTTGAAGACCACCGAGTCATTTGAGATGGGTTACTTTTGTTGGGATAGTAGTTATGTGTGACCCTATTGGAAGGCATCTCTGCGTGCAGTCTTGAGCATGATTTGAATCTTGATATGCCCGTCTACCGGGTCTTGACCGAGCGCTTAACACACGGACTGGTGGCGATCTGCAACGCGACTTATATGACTGAAACCCAGGAGTGGAGGAGACCGAAGAGAACGAAGAGGACCCAGAGGCGAGGAAGAGAAAATGAGCCCCACGCAGGGGCTAAACAGTCAAAGGAAGACAAGGTCCTGCATCTTTTAAGTGTTGCGACGGGGTCGTGCTTCCTAAGTACTCGTGCTTCGTGGCTCGGATCTAGCAGGACAAGGCGCAGAGATCATGCTACAGGCGCCCAAAAAGAATGATGAGAGCTTAATTGGGAAGCGGCTGAAAGCAAGGGCGAAGCCGGAGAATGAGTCAAGACGCACTCAGCCTCGACGCATCGTCCGCTCAGCTTGCTTGGGGGGTTTAATTCAGCTGTTGAGAGTGGCGCCGGGTGCCTTTCCGATGGGCGCAAAAGTGAGCTCGTCGAAGGCAGAAATGTATGCTCTTGACGTGCCAAGAGTCCACCTTGAATGGGCTAAGTCTTTCTTGCACCGCTTTGCCGGCCAGGTCAAGATGGAATGTCGACAAGAAAACATACACATCTTTTCTTTGTGGGGCCCACATGGGAAAGAGTTTATCCCGAAGCAAGAATCCCCCAGAAACCCCTGGTTTGTGATGATGCAGAGGGCTGTCTGCCTTCAAGGGCGACTGGCTTTGCTCTCGGAGCATGAGAAGATAGACTTCTTCAGCTAGCTCAGAATTAGCGACGAGGCGACATGAGCAGAGGTGGAGAACGATCTTTGAAGAAAAGATAACTCTGAAGAAAGACAAAAACGGTACCCAAAAAAGACAGAAATCAAGAGTCGAACTCAGAACGATGCAGTCTTATCTCCAAGCGTCAGGAAATCTCCTGGCTGGTTACAGGCCACCGCAGCGTCAAGTACGGAGAGATCGTTGTTCAAGAAGGAACATGCATTGAAACCGTAGAGGGCTTGAGGGGCGAGAACCATACTCTCCAATCCCTTCCCTAAGGGGGAAATCATTGAATATCCAGATACGTGACCCTATCCTGGACTTCTTGCCTGGTCGAAAAAGATGCGAGTGGTTGCCGATAATTCTTCCCATCTGATTCTGATATTCGTCTCCCCCGTTCGGTGAGATATCCGCGCTTTCCACGTCAAAATCATCATCTCGATCCTTATGCAAGACACAGGGCTGATTGTCTCCTAAGTCCGTCTCACCTAAGAACACCCTTGCCATATGCATATCTTCGACAATCCTTGGTCCCACGTGGTTCTCTTGTAGCGGTTCGATGTGTCCCAACAGCCTATTGGCTATGACCTTTGCTGGCTGGGTACCAAAATTCGCGAAAGGGATCGCTTGTAGATTTGAAGGTTGTCTTGGTCCCAGCAGTGTGTGAGGGTGATTCAGCGGCCTGGGCATCAAGAATGGGCCGGCGGCCTCCGGACATCATTATCCTCTGACCCAGATTTCTGTCCAGGAGGTCGATGTAGGAGCAGGGTGAGGAGCGATGAGCTTGACGTTTGAGCCAAGGGTCGACTGATGGCTGACAACGAGCTTCGTCTCTCCGTAACGGAGATCAGCTAGGAAACATCGAGGATTCCAAGGGCGTTCAACCGGGCACTTCATCTAGGCAGCTTTGCAGCAGCTCAGAGAGCTCCATCTCTTCGTCTGACCACTTGTTCAGCGTCACAAATCGATGTCGGCCCCAAATCTTGTTGGATTATTGACTATATAGTCTCTAAATTGCCACGGTGATTGAGTCAGCAGCACCTCCACGCGAAGCAGTGCAGTATGGCCACAACAACGAAAGTCTCAACTGGTTAGCATGAATTCCTAGGCCATGCTATTGACACGGAATGCTATCTTCTGAATTCATTTGCTTTGATCATTGAGGTAGTCTCCAAATCGGCACCGGGCTCTACTCCTAAGGGAATGTTTCTCAAGCTGTATGAGGTCAAGACATCGTAGATGTGAGAAAGGTCATGAGTCCGCTCCATCAAAAACTGTTCCGGGAACTCATTCGGGCAGCATTGGAGGCTGTCTCCTCGGCCCCTCCTCACAGTGTATTGAAATCATCATTGCCTTGATTTAGTTGTAACTTAATCCTCACATCGCTGCTGGATTGACAAGGTTACCTTGTCGTCCTGGATCCCCCTCGGTAAGGATTCAAGTACCCGCCGCTCACTCTTACAAGCCAAGCCTTCTCAGGACCTCATCGTGCACAATTTCCCCAAGCGGGATGGACACAGTTTGAACTCGGCCGGCAGAAAGACAGTGCGACATCGATGGGAGAGACATGCACACCGCCATGAATTTCGAAGCCGTGATGCTTCGTCGAGGTAGAACAATGGGGGAACAACTTGTCCACAACCTCGGGCACCGGCATATTCAAGGATTCACGCGCGAGGTTTCGCAGCGTCGTCTGTTGAGAATCTCGGCACCTCGGTCGCTTCCAAGGCCGCTGCAGCAGTATTCAGTGACTGGCAGACCCATGCGCGATGGATGAATCATGATTTAAAGACGAACGGGCAATGTTAGTCGTCGGACTTGTGGATAGCCCAGTATGGCTAGCGGGGCTTGGCTTGTGCGATGATCTTCGGACCTGGACCGTGCGTTAGGGTTCTAGCAGCAGTGAATGTCCGCTTCCATGTGGTACTGGTACTAGGATGCGAGAAGTCAGTAGGAGAGTCGGTCTGTGTGGAAAGCTGTGTGCTCTCATTCAAAGCTTACAAAGGACGCGATTTGGCCCAGTCGGAACGCGAAGAAAGCGAGTTGCCGTGGAGAGGATTTCACGGTCGAGCTCATTGGTCACAGAGCAATATATCGAGTCTACCGGGGGCTGGATAGACGTTCCACAACGATGCATCGGAGACCGGAATAAAAAATCTTGGACATTATGTCCGCCGGAACGCGGAACGTTAGATCCAGGCCTGACCTCCGGCAGCGGAGAAAAATGGCAGAATTATATAGAGCTTGCTCTGTCCGGAACGTACATTCCTCCCCCTCTGTATAATCCACGAGCCCTCTGCCAAAATTCCAGTCGAAGAAGTCTTCTCAAAAGACCTCATTCGCTTGCCATATTCACACTTCCTCTCAAAGCACACATCCAGTCGAAATGGTTGTCTCAATCACTACCGACCAGGCCTCGGGCCCTGCTTCCACCACCTCCTCCGCCGTCCCTTCCTACCTCCTCACCGGCAAAGTCGCCATCGTCACTGGCTCCGGCCGCGGTATCGGCAAAGAGACCGCACTTGAGCTCGCCCGCCGCGGCGCCAAAGTCGTCATCAACTATGCCAACTCCGATGCCGCTGCCGACAAGGTCGTTGCAGAGATCAAGGGCATGTACAAGGGGGCCGACGCCATTGCCATCAAAGCCAACGTTGCCAATGTATCGGAGACCATCGAGCTGATGGACAAGACCGTCGAGCACTTTGGCAAGCTTGACATCGTCTGCTCAAACAGCGGTGTCGTGTCGTTCGGCCATCTGAAAGATGTGACTGAGGAGGAATATGACCGCGTCATGAGTATCAATACACGAGGACAATTCTTCGTTGCGAGGGAAGCATACAAGCACCTCGAGGTCGGTGGGCGGATCATCCTGATGGGTTCCATCACTGGCCAGGCCAAGGGTGTTCCGAAACATGCCGTCTACTCTGGCAGCAAGGGTGCGATTGAGACGTTTGTGCGATGCATGGCTATTGATTGTGGTGATAAGAAGATCACTGTCAATGCCGTTGCTCCAGGTGGAATTAAGACCGACATGTACCAGAAGGTGTGCAAGGAGTATATTCCAAATGGCGAGAACTTGACAGATGAGGAAGTCGACACTTATGCTGCCACTTGGTCGCCGCTGAACCGTGTGGGTATGCCACTGGACATTGCTCGCGTCACGGCTTTCTTGGCCAGCCAGGACGGCGAGTGGATCAACGGAAAGGTTCTTGGCATTGATGGCGCGGCTTGCATGTAAATAGCACCTTCGTGGTTGTGGGAAAAGTTGTTCTGTAGCGTCGGCGAATGAAGCATCGTGGCGCGAGGTCTCTGACGCGAAAGAGAGCTATTTAATTGATGTGTGCTGAATCATCCTTCTTCTTCTCATTCTGCTCTCTGATAGCTGTTGAGACTAATCGCCACGCGATCACTACTTCCCTTCCGCTCTCTCAACCAAGGAGTCGTCCAGCCCGATCGGATGCCACGCATCTCGGGTCCGGTTTTGCGCCCATACAACATCACCTTTGAGGTAGATAAGCACACCACCCTTACCCGTAGCGCTGGCAGTGATTCTGAAGACAGGCAGACCAGTTGTAGCATGCGCTTCTCGCATCGGTATCATCAGGAGGTTTTCCGAGATGCACCACTGATCGACCTGGTCCTTGAAGCTCATATCCTCTTCTACCACAGGCACGTTTTTCTCGGCCTTGCCAGCTTTGTGTCCATTAATATGTTTGGTGAAGTCTTCTGCGACTCTTAGAACAGGTGCTGGCAACTCTTTAGGTGCACGATCGCCGAGTTCTAGAGCAAGTTCCATCATCTCGAGACCCTTTTGCCATTCATCTGCTACGGGTTTCAGATCTCTGATGGGCTCTGGTATCTGCTCTTTCCACCATGAGAACCATTCACTGACCTCTTCGTAGTTGGGATCAGATGTCAGCCAAACATGTAGCACGTCATGCCACTTGGGGAAGAATTCCGCAACAAGTAATTCGCCCTTGACGTGAGGATTGAAGAATTCCATCCATTTCAGCACATCTCCCAGAGGTGCGAGATCTTGTTCCTGCGGATTGATTTCGAAATTACTCCGCAGATGGCTTGCCAGACGTGGAAGCAGATGATTCCGCAACATGACATCCAAGTCGGACTGAAGCAAGTTCCTCCAATGACTCAAGCCTTGGATTAAACCTCGTGTAACATCCCAGTGATCGAAAGTTGAACGAAGCTTCCGCTTAACTTCGCCCATGACTCCATTTGCATTCTCCAGGTCTCTTTGCCGCTCGCCCAATAATGGAAGCCATTCAAACAGCCACTTGTGAGGCGCCACTTGGGAGTGATGTTTCCTGTTACTTCGTGGCTTCCACTCCTTGATCGCATTTATCAGCTTCGGCACGATTGTCTGTGTCAGTAGCTGCTCATAAATTAACTTTGGCAAGATCTGCTTCCAACCTTCCAACAAATAAACAGCGTTCTTTGCTTCGTACACATTCCAGTCGTTGACTAGCACGGTACGCACCTTTGGTAGCCAAAGAGTGATTATCATTGATTCGTAGAAAGTGGTGGATTTGCGGTATGTCGGCTGATCATCAGTCGCTCCTAGAATGGGAAGAAGTCGTCGCAAGGTCGAAACGAGATTATCTGGATCTTGTAGTGGCTCCCACTCTTCCACCTTCCATCTAAATAGCGGCGCTATTGAGGCTACCGCTGCTTCAGGAAGACCATACTCTTGAAGTTGATCGTGGAACTCAAGCTGCAAGATCTCTAGATTTCGAATAACTTCGTTCCATTGTTCGTCCAATGATCCATTGCCTTCGAGGTTTAGGCTATCCAACGCTTTTGCCACGCCTCTGATCTGATCAATTTCGAGGTCGTTGGCTTCAATCTCCCCACTCAGCTGAAGCTCTTGTGCATCAATGTACTTCTTTTTTTCGGTTTCCGCATTCCAAGCATCTGCAAAAGCCTCAAGATCTCGTTTGGCTCGCTTCGCGATCTTTGTAGATTCTCCGTCAGGAACTCCATTCGTAGGTGTCATCAAACCAGACGTAGAGGTCAACAACTTTGTCTCCTTTCCCGTAGCGTCAAGCAGAGATTTGAGCACATTCGGAAACTCAAGGCCCTCTGCTGCAGCTTCGATATCAGCTACAGTCCGGTACTTGGTTCTTGGCTTTGAGCCAGGGGTGCTAGTTCCGCTGCCACCCTGGAGCCTTCGCTTCTCTCTTGCCTTTCTTCTCCGCTGTCGCTCTTCTTCGGAACTGTCTTCCAGCACCTCTCCACGCCGAGCAGCTTCTCTTTTTGCTTCTTCCTTCGCTTGTTGAGTTTTCTCCTTCACAGCGCCTAAGCCAACGCCCTGTGGGCGAAGCTTTGTCTCGATCGGATTGATGATGCCTTGGCCAGACGACCCTAGACCTTGCCCGGCCATATAGCCCATCTTCGCCATCATCTTCGCTGCGAAGGAATTGTTATTCATGCCTCCTTTCGAAGAGCTTCCAAAATTCGAAGGTCTAGACATAGCTGGTGGTTGTGTTTCAGCTTTCATGAATTCTCTGGAGCCCGTATAAGCTTGCTGTGCTGAAGAAGGCGTGAAACCTAGACCTAAAGGCGTACCCGTATCTTGGTTTTTGCTCACATTCTGGGGCGGGCTCTCTCGTGCCGCTGATGACCATCCTATCCCTGCGCCTGTTGAAGATCTCAGTCCCACTGTGTCTTCGATATCTATCCCCTCCATTTCCTCATCGTCCTCCTCATCCTCGGCTTGACCATCAGCTTTCGAAGACACAAACCCCACTCCTTTCCCTCTGAGGTTTCTTGACTTCCATCTTTGGCCGGGTCGGCCTTCATCACTATCCGATCCAAATATTCCTAGAGCAGCGCTGTCTTTATTTTCTCGACCTGTTTTTCGTCGCTTACGGCGCGGCTCAGCAAATTCTTCTGCACCGGGATCGGCATTTGGAAACAGCAAGTCATCATCCTCAGTCGATACATCTGATGAATCAGACATTGCCCGTTGCAAAGTCGCCTGGCATGAGACAAAGTCGAACACTCGGACACACCTGCGAATGCGAAGGCGGATGTTTTAGTGCTTGGCAGGGCCACGCTAAGAAGCGGAGAGCGTCGGTGTTAACCTGATCTTAGCCCCGACCATCCAAGCTTCGGATACTTCCATCAGGTGGAGTTGAACACCACAACTATAACCTTTAAGATACAACGAAGTCGCACGATTCTAAAATTGCTTAACCTACGAAGATACTCTACCAATATGGCGACAGCTCTTTTCCGAAACTCGATTGCGTCGGCAGCCCGTCGGGCCGGTGCTTCCAATGCCACGAAAACAGTTGCTTTCGCAAGCACCAGCTTCGTCCGGGGCAAAGCTACCTTACCAGACCTACCATGTAAGCTGGTTGCTGGAGATCTTCAAGCATGACCTGGGAAGCTCAGTGTTCGATATAGATGACTATGCCGCCCTCGAACCGTCCATCTCTGGCAAGATCATGGAACTTCATCACAAAAACCACCACAATACCTACGTGAACTCATACAACCAAGCAGCAGACAAATACGCTGAAGCTGAATCAAAAGACGACATTGCATCCAAGATTGCGCTCCAACCCTTGATCAATTTCCATGGTGGAGGTCACATCAACCACACACTGTTCTGGGAAAATCTTGCCCCGAAGCAATCTGGGGGAGGGGAGCCACCATCCGGAGCGCTGAGCAAAGCAATTGATGAGACTTATGGCAGTCTCGACGAGATGATGAAGAAGTTCAGCACCGCTCTGGCCGGGATTCAAGGCAGTGGTTGGGCTTGGCTTGTGAAGGACACCCAGACGGGTCAAATTGGGATTAAGACATACGCTGTAAGGACGACTGTCTCTGCTACCGCATGGCCGTCTGGGCCCGCTTCACTCATACTCGACCATCCATCCCGTAAATCGCAAATTTGCTGACTGTGGTTGGATAGAATCAAGACCCTGTTATTGGTCAATATAAGCCTCTGCTGGGCATCGATGCTTGGGAACATGTAAGTCTTCTCTTCCAGACCGAGTCTTCAAGAACTTGCTAATGGGTTTACAGGCATATTAGTAAGGTTCAGCCCCGTAGCTGACTTCCTCCAGTACTAACATATGCCTAGCTTGCAATATCAGAACCGCAAGGCGGAATATTTCTCCGCAGTATGGGACGTCGTCAATTGGAAGGCAGTGGAGAAGCGCTTCACCTGAGACACAATCCTCAAAGTCCGCGTCCACTCAAAGCACCACAACTTGATGCTTCTTCCTTGAATCTCCTCTTGCCCTTGGCAAGACGTAAGTGGCTTTTGTACCATGCCAGGGATCAGCATGATGACAACAAGGGCGTGATCCGAGACTACTTAAATTCTGTTCTTCCTCGCCTCTGTCTACTGTTGTCGATGTACAGGACCCTGCTTTCCACCACACTATCATTCCATTCCCGCAGTGCTCTGTTCGTTTCATGATGTCTGGCCTAACCTTGACAGCCCGCTGCCACTGCTCGTTTGCCTCATTCACCTACACCATTCCCCACTCTGCCCTTCCTCTCAAAGCCTCTCTGTGTCATTGTAATTCATGCCGCTATGCCTCCGGTCAACTCCTTGCCACCTTTGCTGTCATGCCCTCCACAATCCCTCGCCCTGACTTTTCCCGCCTGAATTCTTACGCCTCCTCCTCGGAGCTGACACGCTACTCCTGCCCAAAATGCGGCGCCTACGTCGGAAACACAGAACCGGACGAATGGGAATTCGCCAGCGGAATGCTAACCAGCACCGAAGGCCTCCTCGACAGAGTCCAAATGTGGATCGAAGACACCAAAGACGGCGGCGCCAGCATCTGGCTCCAAAAGGGCCACGGCACCAATCCGATCAGACGACTCCGTGACCGTCAGTCAGCCGAAGCCACAGATTCCATCATCGAGGAGATGAGGGATAAAAGCCAACAAGAAATCTCTTCGTCGACAAAGCCACGACCCTCGTACTTAACAGCAAGCTGCCACTGCGGCGCTATCAGCTTCTCCCTCCGCCCACCCCCTACTCACAAATACCCTGCCTTCCTCGACGCCTGCACCACCTGCCGCCAAACCTCCGGCTTCGAAATAACATCCTGGATCCACGCTCCACAGTCCCACCTCTCAACTACCCCTAACCCCGCCAATCCTTCCTCAGATTCCTCCTCCCCGTCAACCTCAACTTCAGCCTCAACCCCCCACCCCTCCAACCCAAATCTCCTCCACTACTCAAGCTCCGAAGGCGTGCACCGCTACTCCTGCAAAACATGTACCGCATCCGCCTTTTACGTGAACGATAAGAGGGGTGACAGCGTGGACATTGCGATGGGGTTGTTGAGGGGGCAAGGGGGTGCAAGGGCGGAGGAGTGGGTCGAGTGGATGAGGGGCCCACAGTACGTGGGGGATGCTGTGGATGGGCAGGCGGGGTTGGTGGGGGCTTTGGGGGAGGGGATGGGCCATCTACCGGCAGAAGAGGAGGATGAGGACTGAGAGGATGGTGGGTGTATCCCTTGTTGGGGGGAAGGGGGAAGGGAGGCTGAAAAGAGGGTAGGTGAGGAGTTTGGATTTCATTGGAGAGGTTTCGGTTGGTTGGGAGGGTGGTTGGTTGGTTGGTTGGTTGATTGAATGCAAAGGTTGTTGCTGCTAGCCAGTTATGCTATGCTATGCTATGCTATGCTTTGCTTTGCTATTGTCTGACAAGGGTTCCTGTGAGAGCTCGTTTGTATTCCTGAAAATGAACGATCTGTGTACTCCAGACAATCTTGCTCGCTGGACCACGCCATAATCGATGTCTGAGCTCCCAAGCCCGGCGGGTAAGAAATACTGAGAGTGACTGTCTCCCTAGCCGATCCCAATCCAACCAGTCTGACTCGGAATCGCTACTCAGCCTACCACCACCACCACCACCTCCACCTCCACGACCGCACAACTAATCCCTCGCATGCTCAATGTATTCCGCGGAAGGACGCTCGTACTGATTGATGAAGAGCCGTTGATGGTTGCGACAGATCCATTGATTGAGCAGTGTCATCTCTTCTTTGACTTTGCCGACAGATTGAGGATCCATGTTCGTCTGGGCGATCCATTCTGGCATGTTGACTAGGACAGAGAAGTTTGAGGTTAGTGCGTTGCGGACAGACTGCACAGAAAATGAGATGGGATGGACGTACCAATCAAACGACACAGATGCTCGACACCGTAGCAATCCCCCGGTCCTTTACCTTCCCAGTCATTCTTGCCGGCCTCCCAAAGCTTGCGTACCTGTGGCACGTTAGCGTATGGTGGATTCTCACGCAGGGTTGACTTGGGTAGCTATACACCAGCATATTGGCCCCTCTCAAACTTGTACAGCAGCGTCTTGCCCAACATCTTCTCAAAATACGTCTTCATCCCCTCGGCTATCTCGACAAGTCGATCCGCCTCCGCACTTCCAAGCCTCCTCTTACCCTTCTCCTCATGAAAGTAGGTATCCAAAATCCAATTAACCGGCGCTTGGCTCGGCAATTCCACGAGGGTGAGAGACTTGGTGACATTCTCCCAATCGTCGACAAGGTACCCTTTGATCATGTCGGGGACGGTGAAGTGGACGCTCGGGCGCGCATAGAAGGCTTCCTCCTGGAAATAATTATCGTTATTATCATTCTCTGACGGGATGGGGATTTTCAATTTGGTAAGAAATTTGGGGGGCAGCATCCGCAGGGCACTGTTGGGGAAACGGATGACGGTTGCACGGTCAAGTTGCTGTAGGTCAATTATGGTGAGATTTCCTAGGACTTGGGCTGGGAGCTGGACTAGGCGGTCCGGGTATTTGAGGGCGTCGAAGGGGGTTCCTGAGCCTGGAGGGTCGATGTTGGTAGGGTCTTTTGGTACACCTGCGGTCATCAGTTTCCGGTCTGGGTCCTGGTTTTCGAAGAAGTGGAGACGATTGGCGTTGAGGGGATCATTGACGCGAGTCTTTGCGTATTGTGGATGAACTTGTCGCTTTGGAGCCCATAATCCCATCTCTCGTGCTTCTTCTTCGATTTGTGCCCGCTCGTTTTCGGATGTACCGCCGATCAAAGGAGCCCAATAATGGCCGCTCTTGAAGGTTTCGACTGTCATGTGTTCTGGTTCATCTGGAGGAGGTGGTCTGCTGATCACATCTTTCACAAATTGAAACATTTCCTCGTCGGTACAGGTGGTTTCATCAGGCATCGAGAGATGTTTGTTTTGTCTGTCGCTGTGCTGCTCAGATCGTTCGGATCGTCTCGACAGTCGTGACGCTGCTTGAGGTTTGATGTTCGTTGCCGTGTCCAGATCTGGAGAAAGAAGTTTCCCATCTTTGAAGTAGCCTCGACGAGATATGACTTCCGCTTTACTTGGAATGAGATCTCCGTCCTCGTCATAACGGCCATGGATCGTCCTCAATGCCATAGTCTTGGCGCCACGATCATGAACACCAGCTTTACCTCCTGGAGCAACTTGGAGTCGAAATGTCCCACCTTTATTAGACTTAGCAGCAACGGATGATTCATTTTTCAATTCCAGCAGCATCCTCGAAGCCTCGATCTCGGTTTTGTTGTCCTGGTCCGATCCAGAGGGAATGAGGTCCGGGGAATTTGGAACAGAGCTTTGTGATAGTCCCGTCGATTGCATACGAGAGCTTCTCCGGGGAGTAGGAAAATCAGGGGTAGCTACCTTTTCGATCTCGTTGTCCTTTCCGCGCTTTGTACCTCTACTTCCAGCGGGCACAGAGGAATGACGTTCTTCGCTTCCACGGCCAGAGCCAATCTCTGAACCTTGTGTACGACCTTTCTTTGACGACGCTGTAGACTTAGGATTTCGTTGTCGGTTTTCAGCTTGCATAACATCTCGTCTCAAGCTTACTGCTAGCTCTCTGTTGTCTTCAGTGAGTTTTCGGAGACGGTCTTGAGGTACCCAGTCATCCCACCTTGTTTCAAAAGCATCAGCACTTGACTTCTCAATGTTTCGGAGACTCCTTCTTAGAGGTTCTGGAGTGGGTGGAGCGTCTTCGACAGCTGGAGCGAGCGGGGGAGATGATGGTGGAGAGGGGGCAGGAGGAGCAGGGGTTTCATCAACAACCCATTTGACTCTCGCCATTTCGGAAGTGAGGCTTTGCAGAAATGTAGAAAGTAGTGTAGTCAACCACAAGTAGCTTTGCGTCGTGTAGAAGTGCTCTCCTTCGGTATGAGATGTTGTTTCCAGGGGTGAGTTTGAGGTGACCAGATTGTGGGAAGTGGTGATAGCCTCCGAAAATAAGCAGTATCTGAAGTCATGTGGGCGCAACAAAACAAGCACATCCTCATGCGACAATTACGCGATTAGGAAAGAAACAAAGTACAAGAACAGAGCGCGGTGTTGCCGTCTTTCCACAGGAGAAGTAGTTAGGGACAGGTACTTACGTGTTCTTCCACCCCTTGTAATGCACCCGGTATTTCCATGGACTCATTTTGTCTTTCTCATCTTCTCGCTGAGGATCGTCCATGACCTTCGCTTCATAGAGGAGCTCATGATGGAAGCATAGCACTTTTTCGTTCTTCTCGTATGCTGCCGGATTTGATGATGCTGCTGGAGCCATGTTCATCAAGATTGTGCCAACCTGAGCCCAAAGCCAAGCCAACGAGGTGTATGGGAGCTACCAATGCCCAAGAGCCCTCCAAAAAGCCAATCAGGCTCGCATCGCTTTTTCAATAATTTCTGTATGTGAACATAGTTCGGACGTATCTTGGTGTTGCTTGCTGAACCGTGAAGGTAGGTCTTGGCAGGGGACGCGTTGCTTAGTCGTCCGCACACGTCGTCTGTATGCAAACAACGCCTGGTCGCTCCTGGAGCACAACCATCACAGGCTCTGGTTACCCAGGTGTGTCCCAGCTTGTCTACTCCCATCTTGCCGTTGACTCCGAAGCGATAGCTACGTTGGCTCTTTGATATGGGTGGCAAGCTTAATCAAAAACTAAAGAGTTTCAACTAAACATACATGTGGTTTCATTCAGAAACAAGGGAAATCGACAGTTCCAGCAGAGGCTCCTAGGTGAGTTTGACTGAAAATGCGTACCCGTGTTATTAGTAGAATCACCCTTACCTGAAGGAAGTATATCTTTCCCGATAATGAGTTTCCGTCTTCAAATCCTTCATCAGGTGTTCAAAGTATATCTTTTCGTGTCGACATCGTCAAGCATATTTGTCTTTGCATCTCTTAATTTGTCGATCCTTCATTGAAAAAGACTTTCTATCGTCATCGAGTTCCACGCACGCTCTTTATTTGCGTTAAAAAATGTCTAATAATGTTCCACATCTCAACTTTTAAGAAGCGGACAGAGCACACGCTCTCACTCCGTTGCTGCTTTCGAAGAGTGGAACAGATGCTGCGTTTCAATCCTGATCCTGAAAACAAAGACGAGATCCGGAGGTTGATCGCCATGTATTGATACTACCTAGCAACTCTCCGAGCCAATTCACATTTCCACGAGGATAATCTGATACTCCTGCTGGCAACAGGGTGGTATCTTGAATCAGGGGATGAAGCAGGAAGGAGGATATTCAGGTCCGAAATGGCGTCCAGAGACCACTGCGTCAGACAAATTCAGCCGATAATTTCCAGGTATCAACAGAAGATTGAGACACTTGAGGCGGTGCTGCAACTCCAGGATCCACCGGTGCAGTTTCCAGCGGCCATGCAGCGGATCCTCCAGAGAAGATGAAGACAGTCATGTATTGTACGTTTTATATTTGAAGCCGGTTTCCTGCTTGGCAATTCCTATTGATTTGATGTTATCTAAGTCATAGAGGATAGCAACTAACCCTCAATTTGAGCAGTAGGAAGCCTGTGGCACAAGACGTGATAAGAAATACCGGCGAACGGAAGAGAGCGCTGTGCTAAGGGTTCTTGGTGCCCTTGGTGAATATAAATAGTTCGCCCATCGCAATGGTGTATTGGCCCAGACATGAGGAAATGAGATGGTCATGGTTGTTCTCTTGTAGAAGAAACAATTTTGAAAAGCTCGGCCAGGACATTTTTTTAATTCTTTCTTCCGTAGACACTGCATGGCCCAGGAGCACCTGTGCTTCTTGCCACCGTTGTCGCAACTGTGAAGCCATATACCCTTCACGAGGAACGCTCAATTGCCGCCGGGCTTCTATTGCCTCAGCCTTTGGCACGAGATATCCCAGCCTTGCCGAGTCAGGCCCTCACCAGAGCCTCTGCAAGTCCGAAAGATTTTACACGCCAGCGACCGTAGCAAATACATGAGCAGGTAAACATGGCGTAGACAAGTTGAATTACTACGATCATCCCGAGGAAAATCTAAACGAAGGCTCCGCGTCTAAGAGCCATGCTATGCCGGATATTCATGAATGATAATTTCGCACTGAGGGTCACCCGGGACTGTGTTGGAGCCCGGGACGACGAATAATCTAAGTGCCAAGGTTTGGGAAAAGGACCAAAGGGATAGCTTTGCAAAGCAGAACTGTATTCATGTCGTTGGTCGGCGCAAAACCAACGACCGACGGAAAGGTTTGACAGATTATAATGGAGAGCATGGCAATTTGTCGAGTTTTCCTTTGTAGATATGCCCCAGGCGAAGTCTTTCATATTCAGCGTTTTCTCACTGCTTCTGCTGCGCAAAATCTTGGAGGTAATCTGCTAGTTTCTGGACATTGGCCATAGGTACAGCCTAGATGTTTTGGGAGTCAGTACTTCTTCCTGAGATAAGATTTGGAGCTGTGAAGCAAGTTCAGAGAGCAACTTCGAGGGCATGTCTCGCAACTCAGATCTCTATTCGGATTGAGATGTACGTACGTTGTAGTTGCTGGCCCTGATACCTCCCACGCTTCTATGGCCTTTCAATCCTTGGAGCGATCTTGCTTCCGCGCCAATTAGGAACTCTTTTTCTGTGGCGGCATCACGAACTCGAAAGCAGATATTCATCCTGCTTCGCGCGGCTTTATGTGGGACCACCTGGTAAAGTCCTGGGTTTTCATCGAGGATCCGGTAGATGAGTTCTGCTTTGGCGTTCGAAACGGCTTCCTGTCCTGCCAGCTTAGAGGTGCCATGGGTAGAGAGTGACAGTCTCATAACCTCGCCAGCAATCCAGATAGAGAAGATTGGCATCGTGTTGTATAACGAATTGTTGCTAGCGATGGTTGGCCAACTCAGAACCACAGGCGGCGACCATACCCCAACAGCGTGGAGAAATGAAGGACGCGGTGTCGTAGTCAAGATATCTTTTCGAACAATTACCAAAGTGACGTCGGTTATTCCGATGTTTTTCTGCGCTCCACCAAATATGACAGCATACTTGCTTACATCTAACGGCCGACTAAGGAAGTTGGAGCTCATGTCTGCTACTATTAGTCTTTCTTCTTTGCCAGCCTGTGAACCTAGGCTCCGGGGAAAGCTGGGAAATTCAACCCCGTCGACGGTCTACAAAGTTGTTCGAAGTCAGCATATTACAAGGCTCAAGCGTGGATCCCTGAGACAGAAAAGGAGTAGACAGAAGAGAAAGACTTGCCTCATTGTCACAATAGTACACAAAGGCACTTCCACCGCCTTTGGTAGAGGTTAGGCTCCAGGTATCTTCCGGAGGGATAGTGCCAAATTTGCCTCCATTCGACACCCTAGCATCCGTAACGATGTTGACAAACTCTTTTGCTTTCGGTGATGCGAGCGGCTCCAGAAGTCTCGCCGCCTCTTGACTGGCTTTCAGTGACCAAGACCCTGTCACGATATAGTCAAGCTTCAAACCACCATCTTCTATCTCTTGCCGTACCCTTTGCAAAACCTTCTCTTCGTCATTCCCAAGTTCTTTCTCCGCCATTCTCCTCCTCCTCTCGACCCACACGGCCACCATGTTGAAGACCACCGCACTGAACTCCCCACTACCCCCACCGTGCATGAAGAGGATCTCATAATTGTCCGGTACTTTTAGCAATGATCGAAGTGCCTCCCTCGAGTCTGCGAGAATCTTGGTAGCCGTAGGTGATCGATGAGATATCTCTGCAAGCCCTAGACCACTGTCCTCGTAGTTGACGAAAGCTCGGGCACCTGCCTCTAGAACAGCCTAGACATTTTTAGAGTCAGCATCTCTGGTGGATGTCCCAACCGGATTATAAGATCGAACATGGTAGGTAACCAGTGCTTCTGGCTTCCAAAATGTTCTGCAATACGAATTGTGCTAGCACACACATACCGTTGGAAGAGGCGCAGGTCCGGCCCCTATTCAGTTGTAAGCCTCACAGTAGAAACAAGTATCCATCATAACAAGTACCGAAATAAGCGACTTCTGCTCTAGTAGGCATCTTTCATGTGTAGAATACGGCTTTGCTCAGGAGTGCTGCAGCCAGGAGTCATGTATGATGTCAGACGGTACAAGCAGTCGCTGAGACGTGTATAGTGAGCGACTTAGAGAGCAGATCGTCAACAATGAACCCGTTGGAAAGACACAAATACCAGACTCATGAGGTGAAAATTCCTTGAATGAGAGAGACTCATTACATAAGCACAGAGGCAAGGCCCTATGTCTTAATTGGGAAAAGCAAAATCTCCTTAGCGCAGTTTCCGTAACCGCGTCTCATCGCGTTGAATGTCAATTAACACGGTCTGACAGAGGTCTTTGAGAAAGCCATAATTGACAACGGCGTCGAGCCATTATGCTTGGAAAACATGAAGCGGGAGTCGAAGATTGAGGAAGTCCCAAGGCAATAATTGTATGCACAGGTCATCCGGGAGGTGAAGCCTGCCTCCTCACAGAAATGAGATTGAGCTATCGTGATTCCTGGTTTCATCGTGACCCTCATTCTTATTATTGGGGGGTTCGAAGGCAGGAGAGGCTCTGAAGGAGAAGACAGAGGAAGACGGAGAAAGAATCCTGTGCTCTGAAGCGAAGCTTTGATCGTGAACGAGTGCCAGAAAACTGTTATCACTAAGAGGAAAGATTCATTGTTACTGAATTGCGATTTTTAGCCTTTGTTATAGCGCGGACATATCACATACACAACCGTTCAAGATATCGATTAATAGCTGAAACGACGCGCGCCAGCACCAGGTACAATATTACGAGTGCGAGGGTACTTTCAGACCTGTACATCCGCTGTTGCTTCGAAACCGGAAAGGCAGGTCTTCGAGGCATCGCAAAAGCACAGGAGCATTCCTATCATCACCAGAAGCGGCGGCCAATTAAACTAGGCGAGAAGATTCGTTCGCGAGAATATTTTAACAGCAATTACCAGCTTGGTACGGAGTGGGCATTCAGCCGAAGAGACAGATTCTAGGATCTTCAAGCAGGCAAAACCTCGCTAATCGTTTAGCCCATCTGCAATTCTATGCAGATGAGCTTGAAGAAGCGTCCTCGCCATGCCTTCACCATCTACGGCAGCAACAGAAGCCCAAATCTTAAAATCCTACCTTCTCAATCCAGCATCATTCCCGACGATTATCACACTCGATGAATTCACAGACCTCTTCCCCACCAATCAGCAATCACATCCTCAAGTCAAGCTTCTCTATCGAGATCTTCAATTCCTTCGCACAGTGGACACTGATCTGGTTGAAGAGAATATTGCCAAAGAATGCCGAGATGGCGAACGTCAGAGGCGGGAGATGTATCAAGCCTTGCATCAACAACCACATCTCAGTCAGAAAAACAGCGGCCAGCTAAACGGCGACAAGGACATCCAGGTGGATGAAGTGCTGTATGGTCAAACTGGGAGCGTGCCAAAGAAAAAGGGGGGCCATACGAAGGAAAGCCTCTTCAACGAGATGGAGGAGACAATCAGATATCTCGAAGTTGATGGAGTGGTCGCGAAAAGAGAGGCGGACAAGCTCTTGGGCCAAGTGAGGGAAACAGTGGGAAATCTAAGCGATTTGAGATATGGCAAATTCGCCAGGGTTTCTGGTGCAGACAACGGTGTTGAAGAAGAGGTCGTGAAGGGCCTCAAAGGCCTAGAAGATGCCGTTAATGCGAACCCGACCCAGCGATGAAGCCTCTCACATCACCTCAATCATCAACTCGGCATCTCGCCGCTTCCTCTCTCCCCACCTGCCTTCCACCTCCTCAGACTCTCCTCATACGCCCCACTAGCCTTCCACGCACTCACTATAAGATTAACAATATGCTCAACCCCCTTCCCACTCTTCACCGTCGCAAAAATCGTCGGACCACCCTCCCTCATCCTCCCAGCATCCCTCTCCATGACCCCCAAATCCGCCCCCACCGCCTCCGCCAAATCACACTTATTCACGACCAACAGATCCGAGCCCGTGATCCCCGGCCCACCCTTCCTCGGCACCTTATCACCGCCCGCCACATCAATAACATAGACAATAAAATCCGCCAACTCCCGCGAATAATTCGCCGCAAGATTATCCCCCCCACTCTCAATCAACAGCATATCCGTCGAAAAGCGCGCATGCAACCCCTGCAACGCCAGCAGATTCGCCGAGATATCCTCCCTCACCGCCGCGTGCGGACAGCCCCCCGTCTCGATCGCCACGATCCTCTCGGCTGGGAGCGCCTTGTGCTTTGTCAGGAACTCGGCGTCCTCCCGCGTAAAGATGTCGTTGGTCACGGCGGCGATGTTGTACTCGGTGCGGAGGGCGAGGCAGAGAGCGAGCATGAGCGCGGTTTTGCCGGAGCCGACGGGGCCCCCGATCCCGACCGTGAAGGCGCGGTCGGTCCAGTCGCGGTTCTCGATTAGAGGGAGTTCGCGGTGGGTGAAGGAGCCGGGGCCGGTGAGGACTTCGTGGGTGTGGCCGTGGTCGACGCCGTTGGCGTGGGAGTGGTTGATGGCGTCGGAGTGGGAGTGGATTGTTGCCATGCTGGAGGGGGTGGAGGGAGAGAGGGTGATTGCGAGGAGGCGGAGGAGGGACGACCAGATTGGCTTTTCAGATCAGGCAGAAAGACTCCTCGCTGAATTGCTTGTCCTCTTGCGTAGGCCGCCCGAGGTTTAGATATACAGATCCAGCAATCTTAACTTCAAGTAGGCTGGTCAATCTCTTTCTGTGCAAGGGTAGGCAGAGTAAATGCTCGTCAGGTACGCTTCGTGCAACCGAGGGGCACTCACCCCCACATTGCGCTTGCACACGTATGCTTCTTGTGCAAGGCATCACACGCATACCCATCTCTACCCATTATATATCGAACACGATCATCTCATATTCTCAGAAAACCTCGTCTAACTTCAATTCTATCCACTATGACGATCATCCACGTAGTACTCTTCCAGCTAAAATCCTCGGTGGACGAAGGAACAGTCAAAGAGGTGCGTTCCATCCTGTCGCCTTCCAACCCGGAGCACTTTATTCTCCTGTACTCGTAGGTGGGAAAGCAACGTGAAAGTTCACTTGATTCAATTTGTTTGACGATGGTTTAATTACATGGTGTACAGATCTGCACACGCATGCTCAACCTGAAAACGCAATGCATCCACCCGACGACGCAGAAACCATATATCCTGAATTCCTCTGGTGGGAGGGATAATAGTCCAGAGGGAATGCAGGTATATAATATCCAAGCCCCTTTCCTTTGCTTCATCTACCTTCCCACAGAGCTCCCTCTACCTCTTCCTTACCTGCAGTCGTCGGAAGCTGACCCACGATCCGGAAAGGGCGGATTCACACACGGCTTCGTGGTCGAGTTCGGCTCGAAGGAGGATCGGGATTACTATGTTTCGGAGGATAAGGCGCACCTAGGGTTCGTGAAATGGGTTCTCGGTGAGGGGCTTGTGCAGGAGGCGAAGGTGGTGGATTATGAGGTTGGCGTATATTGATCGATGGCTGTTGAGGTAGTGTGCCGAGGATGGGAGAACTGGGAATGGGTTTGCATGGATGCTTAGACATAGCCTGACGTATATTGAAATGCAAAGGATATCCCAGATACTTATAATCTTCGTGATGTACGTGCCTGCTGCATTCTCTTGTGATGTATTGAACGCTTGGAAATGCTCGCTTCGAGACCTATGCTGCGGTGCCTACCGGACGGCATTTATTTCTCAAACCATGAATGATTCGCCGCACCCACATTGCTCTTTGATGTTCGGGTTCTTGAACACAAACCTTGTGCTCAATTTATCCTCTTGCCAATCCATTTCACTACCGATGATACTGAAGAGGGCTTTGCTGTCTACCAGAACCTTGACACCATCTTGTTCCACAACCTCATCAAAAGTACCAGGTTTCTCAACGTATTCAAGATGATAGGCTAGGCCCGAGCAGCCCCGATTCTTGACCCCAACGCGTATCATCTTTGGCTCGGGTTGCTCAAGAAGGCCACGCAGATGGTGGAGAGCAGGAGGTGTGATGGTGATTGCAGCTTTTCTTGGCTTGAGCTTGCCTTTACGTTGGGGTTTCGCATCTGCGCTTTTTGAGATGGATGATTTCTGTGGTTGGACAGATGCTTTTTGGGCTTCGGATTCTGGCAGACTTATACTGGCTACTTCGTGGCAAATTTGAGCCTCTTGATTCTCGTCTTTTGGTAGCCACGGCGGTCTAGTATCGTTAAGCTCCAGTTTTGGTCCCGCGATGGAGGTATCCGGTATGCCAGTATTCCGCGGAGGAAGCGGAAATGAGTCAGGAAGGCTGTGAGATCGATATGCAGGGGCAGTATATAGATCGCGCTTGGAGGATTGACGATATCGTCTCGAGGTGGAGAGTAGTCTTGAGGCGTGAGGACATGATCTTGGGGTAGATGCTGTGGCCAGCGCTTTGAAGAAGATGGAGGATGATGTCACAGGAGCCAAACCTCGTTGTATAGACATGGTGAGGGTTCTCGAACCCGCGAGAGGGGAAGGGAGGATATAGTAAGTGAAGGACGGTGGGCTTGCTGGATCGTTGGGCAACGGTGGTATCGCTGGTCAGAGGTAGGAGGAAAGTTAGTCCAGTAGAGAATCGCAGTGTGTTGCAAAGCGGCTCCTGGGGCCCTTTCGCCAAGATTTTCAGAAAATGGCCAATCAGCATCGATCTGTTGATAAGCCATGCTGTGGCAGTGCTACGGCGGACCATTAAGGCCATGTGGCCAAGTCAAAAAAATAAAATAAATTAGTACCTGTTCAAGCAAGTGAGCTCGCTGCTTTTTGGATGAGTCACGTTACGTGCACTCACCTTGGCTCACCTTGGTTGGGTGAGCCGTGGGTGAGCTGGGGTAATATATCTTGAAAAGGTCCGCTAGGGATCCAAATGGAATCCCATATTTCCTATATTCCTATAATCGATACGAGAACCGTCAACCTTTAACGACGATACAATCCTAAGCAATTGCTATCCCTTGTGTCACTGATAGGATAGTCATTTTGTTGATAAAGTGTAAGATTGATTGTGCTCTATCTCCTGCGCAGCCCTCATACGCGGGCCGTGACATGAACCGTAAAGCCGAGGTCATACACGTTAGCGTATGTTAGTATCAAGGAGCCTGCTGGGGTCAGGCGGACAGTAGACGATCTTCGTGTATATGTATATAGATATGGGGTATCAGAATCTATGACAGCGACTGAAAGGCGCGCGCTTCTTCTCGTACGGCTGCGATTCTAGACGGTATACCGCGTTTATCTATTAAGAAGATCTATTATACGAGACTTTCTTCTTCAGTAGGCGTAAGGAGCCGATTTTTCGAGATAGAACCGAGTTGTGATTGGATACTGATAATACGGCGTCGTAGCGTCTTTCGTTATACGTCGTGTACTTTTGCTGCGGCGGTGGGAGTTCGAAATTGGCCTTGTCAATAGGCTTGAAGGGCTAGATCAAGTCTACCATCTTTATTCAACGCTGCATGTCGTTGTGGTGTAGCCATAGTGAGTATTGTAAGAACAGCGCGATGCGCCTAGGTGGGAACCCATATCAACGCGGAGACTCCGGCAGAATATGTCGTGCTCTACACAGTCTTTTTAAACATAATATTAACGCATAGTGGTCATTAACCTATCGGGTACGTTACTATGTTACAGGAGACTAAGCTTGAATTTCATCAGCTGGTCTATTAGCTCCAAGCCGTAGACTTCGGTTTACGTAGGCAAACTGTAGTATATCACTATGCTAATGTGACTTTTGGTAGTGCTTGGATTCGGCTGATGGCGTTTGCGACCACCAGACAGAGAGGGTCGTCGAGTTATGGGTTGCCTGTCATCACTGTCTGAACCAGGCTCAGATATTGCGAGGAAGATGACGCAGAAATCAGCCGGCGAACTTTGTTGCGTTACAAAGTAGGGTGACTGATGTTGGGCAGATCGATTTCAATAATCCCATTGGACTACTAGACGGCGGCCACCCTCTATCCAAGCCATCGGTTGTTCGGGAACAGCCTAGGTAGCCTTGCCTAGGGTTTAATGCATTCTAGACTGCGATAGGGTTCATCTTGTATCCGATTATGCAGGCTCAAATGGCTTTGCATTAGCTCATAGCGGGCTAAGAGAAACCATACGGCAAGACCCCACAAAAAAGTGGGCGAAGGACCTCAAGGCTGAAATGTTGCGTCGCAAGCATTTCCAGAGAAAATGCTGCGTCCTTCAACGCATCCCTGATACTAAATTTGAATTTCAGTGCTGACTGAATCGTAGTGGGCCTTTCGCGCCAGAGGTTCTCGCCATAGATTGTGAAGGGTCGGAGAGCTTGGAGACATTTTACCGTGGAAAAATTCTCGACGTCCACAATTCAGTCGTCTTTAGGAGAACTCTAGACGATCTCGCAAATCGTTTTACCGTTCCATGGGTCCGAAATCAATTTGCTCTTTCCCATCAAACGATTCTCAACTTCGCCAACTTCGCTGACTTCATAAGTGGCCTTTGCCCATTGAGTGGTACAGTCGGACTCTGTGGTTTTCTTTACCTCTCATTGGAAGTTGTAGCAGATCTTGTTGAAAAAGGTGACACAAAATCAACGGACAAATTCTCAAGTCTGTAATGGAGAAAGTGGAGAATTGTGCACAAAAAGTGAATTCGCTCATCCGCATAATTGGAACACCTGCGGGATGCAACCAGGAAACAAAGGCGCTCGCTGTGAAGATTTATCAGCATTCGATTGAGTACCTGAAAGAAGAGATCTTGTGTCTGACTTACAGTCCTCTAAGTGGGTACTTCTCTTCGCAATACCATGCTCTGCTCAAATTTGTGACAGACTCGCTTTCCGATCCGCTGTGGTTGAAAATCGAAAGCAGCTACGGGCATTTACTCATCGGGTTGCAAAGGCTTTCCGAGAATGCTAACAGCGTCCATCAGACAACAGGTGCTTGGAAGGAAGTTACTCCGGACGTCAAAAACCCTAGCTCTGTCAATGTTTCAAGTCCCAAAACCAAGCTTGTTATACTTCTCCCACGAAACACTCGTTTTTTCGGACGGGAAGTGGAGCTAAAGCGAATCAAAGGCTATCTCATCACTAAAAAGACTGGAGATACCATGGGCAGCGTACCTTTGTTCTTATTACTAGACAAGAAATAAATGAGGCTGCAAGTTATACTGAAATGATGGTACTTATTCGCTCGAAAGAAAGTAAGTCTGGAAGGATGTCAGTTCCCTCAATAATGATTACTGCCCAAAAGGTGAACCATTGTGTTGGGTTTCGCTTATCTCTTCAGAGATTACTTGTGGTGCTCGGCTTCTGCCGCAAGTTGTAGAATTGCAGTTCAAGTAAGTGACGCCCGAAGACTGGGAAGTCACTCCATGTATCGTATATGGGTTGCTCGACTAATTGATTTGTGCCTTTGTTAATCAGGGAAGGGGGCCAGTAGTAAGTAGTGAGCAGGCTGACAGAATGAGCCGTAATTGGTAGGAAAAGAACGTCCCTCTCGCTTTCTGGGATGAGGGGTAAGAAAGCTTTTCGAAAAAGTCGCCGAGACTTCCGTGTCTGTGTCCAAATAAGAGTCTGTATAATAGCAAGACCTCCTGGTGTATGAAAGGTTCCCGTTTGGATGGCTCGTAAATGCCTCGAAGCGATCTTATCTTTGCTGAGCCTCAACCTATAGTAATTGACTTATACTAACCGTTTATATGCTTCCGCAGCGGGTGTGCCATGGCACAAGGATGCGCACAGTGATGGATACTTGAAGAGATGAAGTTCCTCTTCTTCCTCAACAAAGGTCATATGGGCGCCAAGGTAGGTCGTCCATGTGACTTTCATTCGGCCTAGGTGCACTAGTGACCATATCTGCAGGGTTGAAAGGTGGAGTAAGTTTTCGGTACTAGGAGTGATGTCCGGCTTTGTGATGAATGAGTGTATGAAGAAGAAGCTATCTACGCAGACTAGCAAGGAAGAAGGAAATAGGTCTCTGCTGAGTAAGCCGCCAAGGAGGATCTATAACACACCCCCACGAGTGCAGCGGCGGAGACGAAGCCTGCTGTCGCCTTAAATAGGTAATGGTATGGAAAACCATGATGTTGAGGCCTCTGTTCACTCATTCCCCCTTCTCACTATTCATATCCGCGCCTTTACCTCCTCAAAATGGGCCAATCAGAGCTCTCCATTAACTATACTTGTCCGATTTCAGTGCCTTAATCAATCCATCTACCAATTAACTATCTGTGAGCACGTATTCCATCAAAATTGTCCCATCTTCAATAACCTTCTGTATGAACTGATATCGGACGTTAATATATCTTATCCGCCTATTTCATCCCGTCTTCTTAACTAGAGCTATAGCTTTCTAGTTATCTACTTAAATTAGAATAGAACTTAACTCTACAATACTCTGAATTTTCTATATATAAGAATCTATTCATGTAACATTTTAAGTAATTATTAATGCAGTTATATACTCTATCTCACACGTAAACAGAGCAATTATTGATTATCTCTTTGTGAATTAATAAATAGAGTCATTATTCAGTATAAAAATAACGTCTATTATTAATTTCACAGAGCTCTCTTCTATTTAATTCACGTTAGAATAGTTTTATAGAGAGTTATTATCTTAATAAATTAGATCTTTATTAATAGTATTTCTTAAATAACGTAAAACGCGTTTAAGAATAATTTAAACTATTTCTAAGAGTTTTATTATCACGCTTATAAGATAACTCGTGATATAAGTTATATTAGAACGCGAAATAATGATTAGTTATTATATCTTTCTTATAAGTCTTCTAAAGTTTTTTATTTAAATTAAGATATTAGCGAGCTTAATCTTTAGATCTATCTTTATGAGAGTAGGCTTAAGCTTAATATTTTATAACTCTATATTCTATAGAAGATAGATTGTGAATTTTACTTACGTAAGATAAATAATCTACTTTTCGCGTGCGATTTTTATATCTAAATAGATCTTATAAACACTAATATTCTTTATTTTAAATCAACTTAATATAATCTCTTTAAGCTCTTAAATATCTTAATTATTACTATCTATAATAATATAATTATTGATATGAGAGGAGATATAGATAACGTTATTTAATAAGCGTTAAGAATAAAGAGCTGAGTTATATAAAATCTGCGAATAGTTTAGATCTCGCAGAAAGACGATCTGAATTCTATATTAAATAGTCGGAGAAGTTCAAAGATTATATAGAATCTTTTTAAGCTTATAGATTTTATTCTTTTATCTATATTTAATAGACAATTTAATAAAAACGTCATTCTTAATCTTCTTATTTAAGAAGGCGGTAACAGCATTTATCTATTAAATATTTCAGCTATTTTCTATAATCAGAGTAAAGAGAATTCGCGTTATTTAAGCTTTAATGATTGAGATCATTAATTCGTCGAAATTAATATTCTCGTCTTTCTACTTAAATTCGCGGATAACTTATTAAGCTTTTTATATTTTAGATTTGATTTCCTGCTCTTTTTCTATAAATACTTATCTGTTTAACAGTATATTACTATTCTTAGACACAGAATTAGCGTTAATAACTGATCAGATCTCATTCTCATCAAGAATCTTAATTTAAATATTCATAATCTCATATTATATTCTTAATTTAAGATTATTTCAAGCTTTATTAAAGAATTTAAGATATCGATTTAAAGATCTCTTTAAAACGCGCGTAAAGATCGTAATAAAGAATGTATTTATATTCTTAGATATTTAGTTAAATCTAAGCAAATTTAGAGTATTTTAAGTCATTTTTAACAGCTCTATCTCTTCTCATTTTATATGATATTCCTCCTCTTCAATTTCAATTATTTCAGAGAAAGAAGAAGACTTATTAATTGAAATTTAAGACTCTTAAATTTACTCTAAATAATCTAAATTAGCTGTAGAATTGCGTGAAGAATTAAGCTCAACTATTTCGTTTAATCTTAAATTTTACTCATTAAATTCAATATCTCTATAAAGTATTAATTTCCTGCTTTTTGAATCTCAAAGATAATAAATCTGCGTAGAATTATAGTCAATAAGCCTCATTTTCTATCTTCTTAAGAAGAGCTTGCTCTGACTATTCACATGAAAAATTCGCGCGTAAGTTACGCAGTCAAAAACGCGAAAATAAAGAATGAACAATTTATAATTATAAAATATCTTAAAAGACATTATTTCACAGCTTAAGAATCTTATTAAACTGCAATTCAAAAGCTGAGTAATTATATCTACAGCTTCTACTTATAAAGAGGTAGAGAGATCTATTACTATTAATATAAATCTGATTTTTAAGCAAATCAGACTAACTAATCTCTTAAAGAGATCATTCTATTTAGAAGTATTTCTTGTGTTACTGAAATGATAATATTATCTGATTGAGCGTAGTGACTTGACAAAATTTTGCTGCAGCCTTAACAAAAGGAACACCAAAAATCAGAACTTTTTAGTGTTCCTTTTGCCA
>JAABUK010001410.1_pt1 | contig 46000 bp, 32 predicted proteins | sample 5559141 | NCBI WGS metagenome assembly JAABUK01 (sample SAMN10711869, study PRJNA513367) | rock metagenome | isolation source: Antarctica rocks | place: Antarctica: Victoria Land, Pudding Butte nord | collected 2016-01-03 | reverse complement strand
GGACGATGCCCATCGGCGGCTGAGCGTGAGTTCTGAACGGCTCAACGATATCCTGTGCCACCGGGAGCAGCGGCATGTGGGCCAGCAGTTGACCCTGGCCTACGATCGCAAGCAACTCATCCTGGATTTGTCGGTGTGAACAAGATCACCTCGCTTGCTACTGGCGAAGATCTAAGTCTCTTCGAGTAGCCGTTTCGATCAACTCATGCCAATCGACCAAGAAAAGCTGCTCGCTCTTTGGGACCCTGAGGACCTGCCCGCCTGTGACGAAGGCATGGAGCTTATAGGACGGTTTTTTGAACGAGCGGGAGATGCAGTTGATCGGCTCGATTCGGCCGAGAGCGCGTACTGGCTCCGAAATGCTCGGATGGGCGCTCATAGAGACCTTGTGACGCATCGCGCCGGGTGTCCGAAGTGCAACGAGGCGCCGAGTCTCTGGCCGCTGCTAAAAACACCGCCGGGCCGAGACTACTCCCCCCGCTCAATGGCTAAACGATCAGGCGGATAGCCGCCGATGTCTATGCTCGATCGCACGGCCCCTTCTCCCGCACCTTCGCCTTGATCTGACATAGACACCGGCGCCCTACAATCAGGGCGGGAGACGCTTCGTGACAACCACTGCACAGGACTCTCACCTGCTACTCCTCGCCGGTCTCCCGGCGCACTAGGGTACGATTATTTTCGATTCGCGGCGCATGATGGCCGCCTACCCTCAGGTGATCCAATGCGCCACATCCTCCTGCTCGCCTCTATCCTTCTCCTCGCCGCTCCCGCCCCCGCAGATACCCTTCAAACCTTCAACCTGAATGCCACCATCGAGGATCGGGACTTTCAGACCGGCACCGTGGCCGGCACCGTCGAACTCGACACCACCACCGGCCTCTTCGTCAAAGGCGACTTCAAGATCGCCTATCTCGGCGCCCAATACCTCTTCGATACCACCGTCAGCACCTTCGGAAATCCCCGGTCTGCCCCAACCGTAATCTTGGGGGTCTTCGACGACACCACCGGCGGCATCTTCCAACTCGGCATCGCGACGTCCTCTCTGATCGGTTATAACGGCTCCACCATCTGCGCAACGGTCGCAACTTGCAGCGTTCCGGGAGGCCGTCTTGCGAGCGGTTTCTTGGCGATCGTTCCCGGAAACAACTTTATTCCTGCTCTCTCTGGAACGCTTACCCCGGCGGCCACAACGCCGGAACCTCCAAGCCTCCTTCTTCTCGGCACTGGCGTTCTCGGACTCGCTTCTATCGTGACAGGCAAGGTGCGCCTTTGAGCGGCTCCCCTGCTCGATGAGAATGGAAGTTGGTGATTTATCTAAACGCTTACCAGGAGGCCTCGGTGGGCCAGAACAGACGACCGAAGTGGGCCAAGGTAAATTGCCAAAACTCACACCCGGCGCGTCCCTGCAACCGGAGTTGTCGTGGGTGAACTAAAGCAGGTGCTTCTACTATTTTAGAAAAATTCGCACTATGAGAACGGCAATCAGGACAAGAGCTATGTTGAAGAGATGTGAGGACAGTTTTGGAATCGAACTACTCAGCGTCTTTTACTCGCGTCAGCTGTACTAATGTTTGTTCTGCGCCGGCAATCGGAACTGGTGTGCAAGCAGCATTTGCCCGAGCTGCGGCACAGAAGGCGATGAGAAGTACGACACACTTAAGCGCATTCATTACGTGACGTCCCCTCAGTTGAAGGTTTACTACGCCTCCTCAAACGCCTGATCTGTGGAGTTCTTGCGAGATGCAGCTGCTGGGGCCACCACTTAAGATCTGAACGGGTTTAGCGTTCTCCCCGAGCGCTCTCTGCTCACGTGCGTTGGGATGCTGCTTGCGCCAGAGCACACGCAGCAGCTCCGGCTAAGCCGGTTTGAGGCTGAGGCTGCATGAGCAGGGGCTGCTTGAAAGGAGACATGCGGCGACGGTGGTCGCCGCGTGCTTTTGAGGCAGGTGGGATGGGAGCCTCAGCTCTGGTTGAGGTGGACCTGGTTGACGGGGATGGTGAAGGTGCGGAGGGTGGAGAGGGTGGAGGTGGGCTCGGTGATGGTGCTGACGGCCTTGAACTGGCAGGTGAGCTGGGCGGGGGTGATGGTGAGGATGGCGTATCCGTGGGTGGAGGAGTCCCAGAACTTGATCCAGGGATTGGCGGCGGTAATGACGTCTTCGACGAGGTCGGCGGGAACGCCCATCTGCTTTGCGGGGAGGGGGCTGGAGGGGAGGGGGATGACGGCGTTGATCTCTTCGGAGAAGTTGGCGGAGGTGATGGAGCCGACCATGAGCTCAACGCCGACCGGCGCCTCGAAGGGGTTGGAGAAGTCGGTTTTGAGGTAGCCGGCGAGGAAGGTGTGGAGGTCGCCGGTGAGGGCAACGAAGTTCTTGATGTTGCCGTGCTTGACGGCGTTGAGGATGAGGTTGCGCTCGCCCTGGTATCCGTCCCACTGGTCGAGGTCAACGTAGACGAGGGCGAGCTTGAGTTGCATGAGCATGACCTCATTGGCCCAGAGCTTCCAGGTGGCTTTGGTGGAGGTGAGCTGGTTGAGGAACCACTGGCGCTGGGCGAGGCCGAGCATAGTTCGAGAGGAGTCGTGCATTTCGCCGCAGCCGAGCGAGAAGTAGCGCTGGCCGATGAGATTGGAGCCGCAGGGCGGGCCGTCGCGGTAGAGGCGCTCGTCGGTGACGATCATCTGGGCGAGGGTTCCGAAGGAGAAGGTGCGATAGACCTGGATGGAGGTCTCCCAATTGGAGTTGCCGCTGGGGGTGAAGGGAACGTCGGCGAGGCCATACTCGCTCCAGGCCTGGTTGGCGGCCTGGCGGAGTGCGGGCTGGGGGGTGGCGGCGGTGTTGGGGGCGGCGTCGTTGTCGGGGTGGAAGTCCTGGTGGCAGTCATTGGCGAACTCGTGGTCGTCCCAGAGGAGGATATAGGCGAAGCGCTCATGCACGGCCTGCTGATTGATGTCGGAGCGGTAAACCTTGTAGAGGTGGCGATAGTTGTCGACGGTCTGAGGGATGGAGCCGCCGGTGGCAAATGGCGGGACGGTACGGACGGGGTTGTTCTGGAAGTTGGCGGAGGAGATGGTCTCGTAGATGTAATCGCCGAGGTGGACAACGTAGTCGACCTCTTCCTGCGCAAGGTACCGGAGGGCATTGTAGTAGCCACTGCCGTAATCCTGGCAGACGATCTGGCCGAGCTTAAGCTGGGCGAGGGAGGCCGTAGCGAGGGGGAGGGTTTTGAAGCGGCCGGGGCGGCTGGGAATGGTGTTGTAGAGGAAGCGGTAGAAGTAGATGGTGAAGGGGTGGAGGACGGCGTTGGCGACGGAGAACTTGACGGTGGCGTCTTTGTAGGGGGAGATGAGGGCGACGCCTTCGATGAGGATGGAGGCGGCAGTGAAGGTGGGATCGGTACTGATCTGCCAGGCGAGCATGTCGTTCGAGGGGCTCTGCTGGAGGGTGGGTTCGACGCGGGTCCAGAGGACGATACCGATGGGGCGCGGGTCTCCAGAGGCGACGGACTGGGGGTAGAGGGCGGCCTGTTGCGCGGGGGTGGCGGCGGGGTTGACGGCGAATAGGGTGAGGCGTTCCTGGTCGCTGAGGCCGGAGAGGGCGGGATCGAGGATAAAGGGCACGGAGCTCACATAACTTTCGCTGAGGGTGGAGGCTCTGGGAGAGGTTTGGGCGGCAAGGTCCCTGGGGGCGAGCCAGGCGAGTGCGCCGGTGGCAGAGGTGGCTTTGAGAAATGCTCGACGGTCCATGTTGGTGTGGTCTCCGGGTGGGGAATCGCGACCGGAAGTGGGGTGAGGTCGCGAACAGGGGCAATTGGAATGGAAGAAGTTGAACGGGATGTAAATGCCGGGTTATCTTGCATTAGGTTCTTTCCGTGCGGACAAAGCATTACGATCCACATTCTCACGCCGGCTTAGATGGCCGTCTCCGGTTGCCCGGTTGGGTCCATCGGCTGCACCCGCCACGCTCCATCAGATGTGCCTTGTCGCGGAGATATGAGCGCTCTAAGTAGGACAGGTGCGCTGGCCCCCTCAGTTTGACCTTGCTACTATCGTGCTGTGGACTCTCAGTTCCAGTTGCATAACGAGTTGTCAAGCGAATCAGTTCACCATCTGATAAGGCTGGATTCGTGATTATCCCCGGCCCGCGCCTCGGGTGAGCAGCTTGCCGAACTTACTGCGGCATACGACGAAATGATGGCGTTAGCATCCGGGCAAGACTTCCAGATTGCCAGTTCAACACCCGAATGTCAGACGTGCTAAATCATGGCCGTGCGTTCGACGACATCTTCCTCCACCCATCGCTTCTGGCAGCCTGCAGGCAGGTCATCGGTGAGCCGTTCAAGCTCAGCTCGTTTCTCGCAAGAACCCTCAGGCCGAACACACTCGCACAGAACCGGCACGCTGACCTGATGCGAGACTCTCCGGATGCGCCGCTGATAGGGCGCTAACCATCGATGCCGCAAGGAGCACATTTCACCTCGCGGCCTTGGAAAGCATTGAAAAACAGCCGGACACAATTCCAGCCGGCTTGGAGACGAGCGACCAGATCGTCTCGCTCGACACGGGGAGTGCATCTGTGGAGACGATAGGAGGATCGATTGCGGATTATCAGAGATGGTGCTCTCCTGGCCTGCGATGGCTCTAGCTTGGAAGCGTGTATCGCTGACACACGGCCGCGATCACACTCGCTTTTGTCTCCTGGGGTGAGCCATCACTCTCGGCGATTGTCTGCACTTCGTCGGCGAGCTCCCGGTCCTTGACGATCCAGCGAAACCATTCGGTCAAATCACCAGATTGGAGGTGGTGATTCCAGGTCTCGTCATCGATACCCTCTGCCATGCGAGTAAAGGTGTTCAGATTCTGTGCGATGAGTTGCATGTGACCGGCCGGTCCACGGAACACAAAGCTTCCTGGGCCAAGGTCATTGTCCGCGTACTTGCGGATGTGACGTTTGTGTTCCGTAACGCCCGGCTCCGCGGCCACCACGAAAGGGTCGCCCGGAGCGCGGCCAGCTCGCGTCGGCGCAGCGCACATCCGACCAGGAGGGCCAAGAGGACATATTCACGCTTGCCTTTGAGGGTCGAGCGATCGGGGACGGCAAGCAGTTCCTTGGCCTGTTCGCGGGTGAGCCAGTTTCCCAGGCGGGTTCCCTGCTGCCGAACGTTTGGAATGTCTGTGAGGCTCGCTGCCTGCTCGACTGCCAGCATGCCATTCCGCCTGGCCTCGGCGATCAGCTTCCGCACCGCCGAGAGCCGTACATCAATAGAAGATGGCGCCAGACCCTCCATGCCGGCCTTCCACTCCTGCAGCAGAGCCCGGGTCAAGCACCGGCCAGCCGCGAAGCTGAACAGATGATTGACGGCATGGCCGTAGGCGAGCTTCGAGGTCGTGGCCATGACCGAGTCGGCTGTATAGAGGCCGCCCAGCAAACGGCGGACTTGCGTCAGACGGGAGATCTCTTTATCGATGGCTGGGACGATATGCTTTCGAGCCGTCTCAGGGAATTGCGCTTCGTTGCGAGCGAGAGTCCGGACTCACTTCTTTCCATGCAGACTTTCGCTTCGCGGTGACCCGTCAGATCGGGTTTGCCTGAGACTCATAAGGGAACATGTCGCGAGGATGAGGATGCCCGCATTTGCTATAGAGCTTTGATTGGGAATGGGTGCCCAAAGCTCAAAGATGTGTTGCAAGTATTCTTGTGCCACGGCTAGCCCGGCGCCAGACAGGATGCCGAGCTTGAGAAGGCGAGGCCTTGTTTCGGTAGAAAACACTGTGAAATCCCTCGTCCACGGAGCCGTCCCTGAAGCCGAAACCGGAGCTTGGAGGTGACCTCATCGCCACACCGTTTTCCGTCACGAAGTCCGTCAGGGTGTATTCCTGAAGGCTTGGATGTACCGCACGCAAGAGGCGGAGCATTGCTGCCCCGCCTTTTGATCCTCTATTCATCCTAGTAGGAATTGTTCTTGATGGTCGTTCGCTCGGACGGGAGTACGTCATTGGTTGTGGTACCCACCTCACTCGAGCGCACCCCAGCAGACCGGAGCCAGTCAGCATCAGTGTCGGTGCCGACTGTGTGGGTGCTGACGGCGTTTTCTCCAGCGGATGCCACATTGTCACCGCCTGCGCCCTTCAGGAAGTACTTCGCACGAGGGACCTCCTCGGAACTGTCACAATCGACCGATAGGAGAATGCCACCGCTCGCGAACCGCCAGAACCAAATCTCGACCTTCATCGGCTTGCTGGAGCCACTGCGAAGCGACAAGCTTATTACTGATCGCGAACAGATCTTGCTTCGCACCCTCGCAGATGATTACGTAAAGAGCTATCAGCACAAAACAGCGGCGCAAGCCTACACGGAACTTCTAAACAGCAGCGCTGCTGGGATGAGCGCACGGGAGCACAAAGATGTTGAGAGCACGTTAAGCATAGTGCGCCTGCTCGGCAATGCTCTCCCCCAGAACATTGAGCATCAGCCAGTCGACATTCCGACAAAGCGCGACCCGGCGGGTCTCATCGAAGCTGCAGTGACGATCTCCGGGAAGGAACAGCCTTGGGTCTTTGACACCGGTGCAGGTTTCTCTGTAATCTCACGAAGTTTCGCTTCTAGTTTAAGGTTGCCGACCTCGCAACAGAGTGGAATTACACAAGGCGTTAGCCGAGATGACGTTACCGTACACACCGCAGTGATTCCGGAGCTTCAGATTGGACGGGCTAGGGTCCATAACGTAGTTGTCCTGGTACTTGAAGACAAAGATCTCGCAGTGCCTGAGCTAAAACTTCAGATCAGCGGGATCATTGGTACCCCGTCTTCCAAGCCCTTGAGAGGATCACCTTTGAGAAGGATGGGCGCTTTGTGCTGGAAATGGTAGCGAGGCAGCTGGGCGGAATGCTTCAGCGATGTTCATGGATGAATTGACTCCCCTCGTTTCTTTTGGGTGTTCTGGGGTGCCCTGCTTAATGCAGCTGGATACTGGGGCCGCCCATTCGTTTCTAAGGTTCCGCTACTGGGCTGCACACAAGAATGATCTCAGCACGGCCAGCATCGGTATTCACACTCTGACGGGGGCTGGGGGATCTCTGCAAGTCCCTGACTACAAGGTCGCTTCGCTGCCCTTGACCATCGCAGACCTTCCCATCACGCTGCACAATGTAGACGTGCTGTCGAAGCGAGCGGGAACGGATGAAGATGGTTTTATGGCATCCTGGGCCAGGATGCACTGAAGGCATTCGCAGCTACACTCTCGATTTTGGATCGATGCGCTTTTCCGCTATCGAATGACCTGATCATCACAAACCTTATGAGCGAACGCTCCACGTTGCGGTCAGGTCCAGCCCTACATTGACCAGTTCCTGCTCATACCCGGCCGCGAGATTGCCACCCTACACGGCCATGCATATCTCGGCATAACGTCGTCGTTCTCCGTTCTGGCAGCGCGACGGTCACGGAAAAACAAACGATCAGCGAATAGGTCACCGACCTTCACGGCATCCTCTCGATCGACCATGCGAGACAGGTTCGGCTTCAAAACCGGCCAATAGAATAGCCTTTTAGCATCGGGGTTGAACTTACCTCGGCGTAGTGTTAACTCGGTATTTTTAGGTCTCTAACGGAACAAGCGATCATCGTTCACCACCAAGTCACACGACTGTCAACCCGCTGCAACAATTCACATCTACCCTTTGCACCATGAGCACACTCTTTCGCCGAGCCACCCTGGCTGCCGCCTGTCTGCTCGCCATACCCGCACAGGCGCAGTACGACAACGGCTCCTTGGTCGGCACCATTCGTGATACCACGGGGACCCCCGTGTCCGCTGCCCTGGTCATCCTCACCAACACCGCCACCGGAATCGTGACCGAGACAAACACCGGCAATACCGGCGACTACGAGTTTCCCAGCGTTCGCGTAGGCATCTACAGCGTCCATGCCGCCTCCGCCGGCTTCGCCGATGCGATCGCCTCCAACATCACCATCTCGGTAGGCGGACGTCGGCGGATAGATCTCGGCCTCAAGGTTGGCAGCACCGCGACCACAGTCGAAGTCTCCGGGGTTGCCCTTCAGGTAGAAACCGAAACCTCCCAGCGCGATCAGACCATCACCAACTACCAATCCGAAGCCCTCCCCCTTGTCACCCGTAATTACTCCGACCTCCTCGGACTCGTTACCGGATCCCGCCAGGCTCCCTCGGCCGCCACCACCACCTCCATCAACTCCCTGACCCGCGCTGGCTCCTACAACATCAACGGCCAACGCAGCATGTTCAACAACTTCCTCCTCGACGGCTTGGACAACAATGCGTACGGAGAGTCCAATCAAGGCTTCGACAACCAGACTATCGCCATCCCCCCGGATTCCGTCGCTCAGTTCCAGGTCGTCACCAACAATGAGTCTGCCGAGTACGGCCGCTCCTCCGGCGCCACCATAAACGTCGCCACCCTCTCCGGTACCAACCGCTTCCATGCCACCGTCTACGAGTTCATCCGCAACACCTCCCTTAACGCCACAGGCTTCTTCAAGCCAACCCAGACCGGCGGCTCCGGCATAGTCGTCCCTTTCAAAAAGCCCACCTTCAACCGCAATCAGTACGGCGCCAACTTCGGTGGACCCATTCTGAAGGACAAGCTCTTCTTCTTCGTCGACTACGAGGGCTTCCGACAGGTCCTCAAACCACTTTCTGTGCTCACCCTCCCCACCATTAATGAGCTCACTGGCATCTTAACCGTCCCAGTTCGCAACCCCCTAACCGGCAAGGTCTACGCCGCTGGCACGGCTATCCCCACCTCCGATATCAATCCTGTGTCGCAACAGATCATTACCGCCTTCCGACAGGTCCCCGGACTCCCCCTTGCCGGTGCGCCGGCCACGGGTCTCGCGCAGTTTGATTACGCTGTCCAGGTTCCCTTCACCGACATCTCGAACAAGGGCGACCTACGCCTCGATTTCCAGCAGAACGCCACTACCTCCTGGTTCCTGCGCGTGTCAGACCGCAAGGAGAACGCACTCAACTCCCCCGCTCTGCCCCTGCCGCTGGACGGCCAAACCAATGGCAAGATCCGCGTGCTCGATCAGCAAGTCGTCCTTGGCTACACCCGCCTCTTTGGTGCGGATAGGGTCCTTGACATTCGCACGGGTCTCTCCCGCACCAAGGCCGGCAAGTTCTCCACCTCCATTGGGAGCACGGCCTTCGCCATCCCGGGCCTTCCGACTGACGCGGCAGTCTCGGGCGGCCTCCCCACTACCTCTATCAATGGCTTTACGGGCTTCGGGCGCCAGTCTACGAACCCCCAGTTCCAGAACCCGGCCCTGCTCGACCCCAAGCTCAACTTCACCTACGTACGCGGCCACCACTCCATGAAGTTCGGCTATGAATACGAGCACATTTGGATGGCTGTCAGTGACAATAATCCGCTCTTCGGCTCCTTCACCTACGCAGGCGGCTACAGCGCTTGCCCGAACGGTACTGCCATCCCGGGTGGCGGCACCTGTTCGAGTGTCGCCGGAACCCCGCCCTCGCGATCCTCAACTACTGTCTCCGACACCTTCTTCGCCGACTTCCTCTTCGGTACCACCAGCGCCTACTCGGCCGCAAACGTTTTCACCGCGCACCTCCGCCAGACCTTCAACAACGCCTATGCGCAAGACGACTGGAAAGCAACCTCGAACCTTACCCTCAACCTTGGCCTGCGCTGGGAGTACGGCTCGCCCTACTCCGAAGGCAACGACTACATCTCCAATTTCGACCCAGCCTCCCAGACCATCCTGACCATCAACAAAAAGGCCACCTCCAACGCCAACGTCACCCAGCTCCAAAACGCCGAGGGAATCGCGGGTAAAACCCTGGTCAATCCGGACTACACCGACTTTGCCCCGCGCCTCGGCTTCGCCTACGCCCCAGACTCCAGAACTGCACTCCGCGGAGGCTTCGGCATGAGCTTCGTCCACTACACCCGCGCCGGATCTGGAGACATCCTGGCCATCAACGCCCCGCAAGCCCTCTTCGTCGCGGTCAACCAGAACAACCTCAAGCCCACGCCAACGAACCATTGCGTCGGCGCACCGACAGTCGCCCAGATCGGAACCTGCTACGTGTCGGAAGACCAAGGCTTTCCTAGCGGCCTCACCACGACCTTCAACCCGCTCACCGACAACGTCACCTACGTACCCAGGAACACCCGTGACAGCTACGTTGAAAGCTTCTTCCTGTCCGCGCAGCGCCAGTTCGCAAAGAACACTCTCCTCGACATCGCCTACGTCGGCAATCACGGACTCAAGCTACAGGGATTCGTCAACGCCAACCAGCTCAAGCCCTCGATCGGATTCCTCCAGGCCAACCGCCCTTTCTCCCGCTTCTCCGACATCACCGAGGCGCTCAACGAGTTCTCCTCCAACTACAACTCGCTGCAGGTCCGATACGAGCAGCGCGCCACTGCCGGCCTCACCCTCCTGAACTCCTTCACCTGGTCCCATGCCCTCGACATGACCAGCGCCTCCCTCGAAGGCAACACCCCGTCCGTCCAGGACAGCAATAACATCCGCGCTGACTACGGGCAGTCCGACTACAACCTCCCCATCCAGAACGTCACCAGTGTCGTCTACGAATTGCCCGTAGGCCGCGGCCGCCGCTTCCTCTCAACCTCCGACAGCTTCATTGACGCAGGGCTCGGCGGATGGCAGCTCTCCGTCATCAACACGATGCAGTCCGGCACGCCGTTCAACCTCACCTACTCCCCATCCGCCGCTAACCAGGTCTCACCCACCATAGCTAACAGCTTCCGGGGTGCGAACCTCTATCGCCCTAATGTCAACCCCGGGGTGAACCCCATACAGAACAAGCAGATTGCCGCCACCGGCTTCATTCAATACGTCAACCCCGCCGCCTTTGCCCTGCCCGCGACCGCCCTGAACGGCACCACCCAAAGCCCCTTCGGCAACGCCAGCCGCAACCCCCTCCGCAACACCGCCTTCTACCAGACCGATCTCGCCCTCAACAAGCGGTTCTCCACTCCCGTCGAAAGTCTTAAGGTAGAGTTCCGTACCGAGTTCTACAACCTCCTCAACCACACCAACCTCTACCTCCCTTCAAGCATCGGAGGCACCAACGGAGCCAATGCCTCCACGGGCGGCATCATCACCAGCACCTTCAGCCCGCGCGTTATCCAGTTCGGCCTCAAGATCCTCTTCTAGCCTGCACGGGAATGAAGGGCGAAGCGCGGTTCGCAAAGAGGCTCGCCTCAGCTCACGCCGCTCAGTTTCTCAAAGAGGTGGCAATCGTCTCAACGCCGTCAGTGACAGGGAGTGTGTTCCTTGGTACGTGGATGTGCGCGAGCTCTGAGCGGGTATGCGAAGGTTTCGGCTCGCGCAGCAAACGCTGCTCAGCGTTGCGCCGCTCAGCCATTCGCAGTGGAATCTTCGTAGCGCCAAACAGAATCCTCTTCGGCGAACGCTCGTGAGCCCCAATGCTCTTGCTCTTCACCATGTTGTAACCACATTTCGGCAGACTAAATCTTGTCCCAAGACTCCCATGACTGACTTTTGATCGGCCGAAGCCGGAAGATCTACGACCCTAAGCGAGGCACAGATATGTTGAGGAAACACGCGCAAGAGCACAGCTAATGATCGCCCTCAGTCTTACGACCGGGATCGCGGCACATGGACAATCCCCCGTCGACGGTGCTACCGGCGGCACTGTTCGGGATCAGACCGGCGCCACCGTACCGAAGGCTACTGGCCTTGTCCACTCCAACGGGACCAACGCCGAGCAGACTATCAGCAGCGACAACTCCGGCTACTTCCGCGTTATCCATCTCCAGCCTGGAATCTATACCGTCTCCGTCACCGCCTCGGAATTCGAAAGCTTCCGATCCGCTTCTGTGACTGTCACGATTGGCACTCTGAGCGACGTCGCGCCCAGACTCGCCGTAGATTCGTCCGCGACCACGATCGATGTAAACAGCAGCACTCCACTCATCAACACGACCTCGCCCGACTTCTCCAACACCATCGACCAGAAAATCCTTGAAGAGCTTCCGGTCAACAACTACCGCTGGTCCAGCTATGCCCTTATCACTTTAGGCGTGGTGGCAGATTTCAACGGCTTCAGTCTCCTCAGCTTTCGTGGTCAAAGCACTCTCCTCAACAACGTCACGTTTGACGGTGCCGATGAAAACCAGGCGAGCGCGGCCGCACCCGCGTCGGCTACTCCACTGCGGTAGCTTCCATCCAGGACTTTCAGATCAACACCTCCACTTACTCGGTCGAATATGGTCGCTCGGCCGGAGGTGTCATTAATGCAGTCACAAAGAGCGGTACGAATGCGCTCCATGGAGAGACATACTTCTATTATCGCGACGCGGGTTGGGCGCCAAGAATCCCTTCACCACCCGCGCCGTCCAGACCGGGACCAACCCTATCAGCTTCACCAGCCAGGTGTTCAAGCCGAAGGACTGGCGCAAGCAGATGGGCATTGGCATCGGCGGCCCAATCTTTCGCGACAAGCTCTTCTTCTTCTTCGCCTTCGACCAGTTCCTCCGCAACTTCCCCGGGATAAGCGCGCCGGGTAACCCTGCCTTCTTCTACAGCACACCTGATACAGCGCTACCGGCCGGAACTACATGCGCCTCCCCTCCCACCAGCTCAAGCACTCCCGGGATCAGCGCAATCGACTCCGCCGTGTGCCAGCTCGTGGCAAACCTCAACGGGTCTCCCTCGAACGTGAAAGTCGTGACCCCCGTGCAGTACGCTGCTGCTGTCACTACCTACACCCAGGAATCGCAGGCCTCAACGCGGTCACCGGTACAACGCCGCGAACCGGCAATCAGAACATCTTCTTTTCGAAGATCGACTGGCAGATCAATGGGTACGGTCGCGACTTTGAGTACGAGACTGACCAGAACCCCGCGGCGTACGAGCAGACGACCCTTCTCAGTCCTGCGGCCAAGAACCCCTACGGCATACCGCCTAACGTCGACATCACCAACCGCGTTCAAATTGGAACGCCCACTTTCCTGAACCGTCCCGCCTACCCTGATGAGCGTCGCTACGAGATCTCCGACACCCTCAACCTAGTACGCGGAAACCATAACCTTAAGCTCGGAATGGATTTCATTCACACCAACGATCTAAGCGAGAACCTCTTCTCCCAATATGGCGGCTACTCCTATGGCGGTTCGAACTACACGCCCTTTGTCGAGTACATCACCGATATCAACAAGACCAAAGGCTGCTCGACCACCATCAACCGGGTCGCCACACCCGTCGAGTGCTATACGAATTTCAGCCAGGGCTTGGGTCCGCAGGGCTCTGAGTTCCAGATCAAAGATACGCGCTCTTCCTTCAGGATGAGTGGCAGGTACGTCCCCGGCTCTCGCTGACGCTTGGCGTCCGCTATGAGTACGAGCAGTTTCCCAGTCCGCAGATCCCGAACCCAGCGGGTGACGGATTCATTAATGGCTCCACCTCTGCTTTCCCGAGCAACAAGACCAACATTGCCCTTGCGTCGGCTTCGCCTATGATGTCCTCGGAAGCGGAAAGACCGTGCCTCGCGGGGGCTACGGCGAGTTCTTCGCCCGAGCCATCAACTCCACCATCTACAACACGCTTGGCCAGACCGGCAATGCGGCCGGCCAACGCTCCATTTCCCTTCCCAATCATCTTCGGGTACCAGGGCAAGGCGCAGCTCGAAGTGACCTACGGGCATCTCGCCGAGGTCATGCTGTCCCAACCGGCTACCAAGTTCATCATGAAGACAGGGGAGCCGAAGGCGGCAAAGTGGGCGGCAGAGCTGATCGGCGAAATCGAGATCGAACGCGTTCGAGAGACTGTCGCCGATGGGAAACGGGCGGGCAAGAGCTTCATGCTCGATCGATCCGCTCACGCCGCGTGATCCCGCACCTCCACTACCACCGCAGTCTCCGGAAAAGGATAGACCCGGCATGGTTCTGGCGCTTGTTCCGCCTTCGACAGGCAAGCAGCGTGGGCAGCCTGCAAATCTGTCGATCCCCTCCAGCCCATCACTCGCCAACGACCACACACAGCTTCTCTAGGGCAACATCAATGCTGACCATCTCCAAGCCGCTCAGCTCCAGCCAGGCGCAGACGTATCACCGCATGGAGTTTACGTAGGAGACGCAGAGCTACTACAAACAGGACGGCGCTGTGCAAGGCGAGTGGCTGGGAAGACTCGCTGTAAAGTTCGGGCTGTCGGGACCGGTGGAGGTGGCGGAGTTCGCCCGGCTCTCGGAAGGCAAACACCCGGAGACCGAGGCTCCCCTGGTGCGGCATAGGGAGGCGCAGGAGTACACGAACGCGGACGGCACGAAGACCAAGGCGGTCGAGCACCGGGCCGGATGGGACGCGACCTTCTCCGCGCCCAAGTCCGTCTCGCTGACAGCCCTGGTTGGAGGGGACGAGCGGGTGAGGGAAGCGCACGGAGCCGCAGTCACCACTGCCCTTGCAGAGCTGGAGCGGTACACACAGGCGCGGATCGGCGGCAACCATGCCGCCGAGACCACCGGTAAGTTCATCGCGGCGAAGTTCGAACACGACACCGCGCGACCGGTGGATGGCTACGCCGCGCCGCAGCTCCACACCCATGCCGTGATCTTCAATGTCACCGAGCGGGCTGACGGCCCCGGAGGAAAGACCCAGACCAGGGCGATCCAGCCTCAGGCCTTTTCTGACAGCCAGAGCTTCGCCACGGCGGCCCGGTACAGCCCCGGTGACGTGATGCTGTACACCACTGGCAGCAAGGCTCATGGCAGCTACGCAACGGTTCAATCGATGGATGCGAATACCAACACCATCACGATCCAGCGCGAGGACGGCCAGGTTGTCTCATACGATCCAAAACGGCTGAAGGGAGTCAACGTCTATCGGGAAGCCCCGCGAGGGATCGCAGTAGGGGATCGTATCCAGTTCACCGCACCCATCAAAGACCTTGGAGTCGCCAACCGCGATTTAGGAACCGTAACCCGGATCGAGCCTCACCAGATTACCGTGAGGCTGGACGGCAAAAACGGACGAATCGTCATCTTCGATCCCCAGGGACATGCGGCACTTCGATCACGGTTATGCCTTGACCTCGCACAGCTCGCAGGGCCTCACGACCGGTCGCGTCATCGCCAACATGGACGGCGAGACTGCGCGCAGCCTTATCAACGCCCGCCTTGCCTATGTTGCCATCTCTCGCGCCTCGGACGACGCCCGCATTTACACCAACGATGCCGCCACCATCGGCCAGAGGCTTTCGACCGAGATCACCAAGACCGCCGCCGTCGACTTTAGACCCCTCACCGAGCAGGTCTACTCGCCCGCCGAGATCGAGCGGCATCACGCTCCTATCAGCAAAGCCCTTGAGCCTGAAGACGCCGCCCAGTTCAAGTGGAAAGGTGAGACCGGGACCGTTCAGACCTACCAGCACACCGAGACCGGTCGCAACATCCACATCGACGGCAAGGGCCAGTTCTACAGTCAGGACGGAAAGCCAACCGATCAGGAGGCCGCTCTAGACCGTGCGCTGCCGGCAGGCCGCTCACACTCGCAGAATGAGTTGGAGAACAGCTTGGGGCTGGGCCGCTAGCTAATCAGACGACTTCAGAGCGTAATGTCGCTGGAGAGGACTTCTTTAGGGATAATGAAATGTGTCCAGGTGGTTATTGGTAGCTCCCCAAAGGGCGAATAGCCTTGCGGAACAAGTGAGGGGTAGGGGCTCGCGTACCCTTCGGGACCGGGTACTCCCGCCACATTGTCCGGTTAGGCTATTGGGACTCTACAGCTTCCCGTCCGCCCGCAGCCTCTCGATCTCCTTGCGCACACCATTCAAGCCCGCGCTTGTATATACCGCATAGAGCCGCTCGGCGCTGAAGTTCGCGAAGACCACGTTGCGGTACTGGTTGTTGTACAGAGCCGCCTTCGCCGGGTCATATCCAAAGCTCGGCGCAAGCTGCGCCAGCACCAGTTGGTCCGCCGCAACCGCCGGCCCGGAGAACGTAAAGTCCGCGTCCGACAGGTTATGCAACTCATACTCGGTAAGGATGTTCGTCTGCCCCGCGGCGTTGAGATCGACCTCGCGCGTCTTCCCCAGCGCCGGCAGGCGGTAGTTCCCCTTGCCGTCGACAATCAGGTACCCCCGTGCCACCGGATCCAACCGCGCCAGGATCGCCGCCGCCCGAATCCAGTTCACCACCTTGTACTCGTTGCCGTTCGTCGGCGCAGAGTGCGCACTCGCCTGTGTGATCACAAACGCCGGCGAAAACCCCCGCTTCATCGCCTCCGCAATCCCAAGGATGTGATGTCCGCCCGTCCGCGAATCCCCAGCCGCGCCATTATTGTCCAGCCCGGCCCCACTCCCCCCAATGTTCAACTCCGGAAACTCCGTCCCATCCGCATTCCATTGGAAAACAATGCTCTTCGCCCAGTCATGCCAGATCGGCGCCCCCACGATGATGTCGTGGTTCAGCTTCAAAACATTCGGCGTCACGTCCTCGGGGTTCGGCTCGTAGATGCCCGCGATGTTTACTACCGCCAGCCCTGCACGATTCGAGTGGCCGTAAACATTCCCGTACTCCTCGGCCAGGTTGATGTCCGCCGTATCGTTATTGGACTCATGCACCGGCAGCCCACCCGGATACGAGTGGTGACCGCCAAAACTGCTCCCCGGGGCCGACCAGAACCGCTGTGGCAGTTGCGGGCAAGCACTCGGGTCGTTCAGCACCGGTGGAAATACACCCGCCAGCAGCCCGCCCGGAAACGTCGCATCCTCCACCCGGTCCAGCAGCCCCTGAGCCAGCAGCTCGGAAAGAATCGCCTGCTTGTTCGCCGCCTTCAATCCAGCCCGGTGAAGGATGCACGTCCGCGGATTCGCGATCGCGTCGAACGTCTGCACCCGAAGGGTATCGCCAGCAAGCCCATACACCTGCCCAACCAGAAACTCGTACGCGCTCTGCACCAGCGGCGACGCCTGCGCCGTTTTGATCGCCTGCGCATTGCCTGCGCCCGGCGCAACGGCCTCCTGTTGTGCATCCGCGCACGGCGCGTTCATAGCCGTGGTAACCGCCACAACCACAGCGGACAGCATCGACTTAAAATTGCTCTCAGCCTGCTTGAACATAGGTCCTTCGCCCTCATCGAGAGATCTCTCGCAGGCAGCCGAACACACCGCTGCCGCGACAGACGAACATTAGCAGTCGGACTTGAGCATCCGTTAAATAACGGGTGAATACTTGAGAGCATCCGGCTGCGCCGCCGCGTACCCACGAGCTGGCGAGCTTCAACAAGCTCCCGCAGCTCCATACCGCCGTGCCGAGAACCGCAAGTACGGGAACCCGGTTGTGCTCGGCCTCCATTCTCGATCACACAACCACTTCGCAAATGAAAGCGGGAACGACCTCAAACCGTTCCCGCAGGAATTCAGCTCAGTTAGTAAAGCTCGTCGAGCCCCGGCAGCGCCTTCGTCTTCTCCTGGCGCACCGCCGTCAACTCGTTCGGATCCAGACCCAGCACCCGCAGAATCGTCGGCGCAATCTGCCGCGTATCGACCGCCTCCTTGATCACCTGAGCACGCACACCCGGCAGCGACACCAGCACACCGACATTCGTGTCGTCGACCGAGAAGCCGCCATGCTCCGCGATCTTCTTCTTGCTGCCCGTGTAGATCACGCCCAGCACCGGCTGCACGATGATGTCCGGCACCCGGCTGTCGGCAATCGGGTCGTTGAACATCAGCCGCAGGCTGTTGCCCGAGTAGATCTTCTCCGCCTGGATCGCCTTCTGCCCCCGCTGCAGCACATCCGCGCTGGCATCCGTGTTCGCCTGGTCGGTCAGAAAGATCAATGAAATGTCGTCCTCGATCGTGAACGCCGCCTGTCCGCCCAGCACACCGCCCGGCGCCATCACGACCGTATTCTTCGTCTGCAGGCGGTCCCGGTCGATCGGCGACTGACCATGCTTCGTCGCCAGAATCACCAGCGTCGAATCGTAGAGACCCTCCTGCTTCAGAGCCGCGATAAACTGCCGCAGATCCCCGTCGATGTGCGCCAGCGCCTTGCTCAACTCGACACTCGGCGTCCCGTTCTCATCCACATATCCGCCATTCGTCACCTTCTGCCCGACGCTCACCTCTTGGAAGTTGCCGCCGAAGATCTTCGGCACACCCACCTTGTTGTTGCCGCTCGAATCCAGCCCGTGAATCCAGTTCAGGATCGCCTTCGCCTTCGGATCGTCGTACCTGATCGCCTCCTCTACGCTCGACGTCGCAATCGATCCATTCGCCGCAACCTCATGCTTGTAGTAGTCGGTGATCCCGTTGCCCTTCGTTCCTTCGAGAATCGTGTACGCCCCCACATGCTTGTCCGACCACGCCGTCCGGAAGCCGCGATCATGCAGCACCTCGAACACCGTATTCACGCGCACGTACTGCCACGGATAAACCGGCTGGCAGCCGTTATAAGGATCGCGCGGAAGCCGCCGCACATCGATCCCGCCGCCGCCGTCGCTCGCGTTCGGGTCCTTGTCGATCGTCTCGTCCAGCAGCACCTCCGTTCCAATCTGGGAGCAGCTCGTACTGCCCAGCGGCTTCCCATCCGCGTCGATCAGCGGCGGCGAAAGCTTGCGATCGTAGCTGTCGTCATAGAACACGCCCGTTGAGTTCGGCGACCCGCCCGTAAACGGCGCCAGCGTCCCCGGAAAACTGTCCGACGGCTTCGAGCTCGACGCATTCGAGTACCGCACCCCATGGCTCGCCAGCTCCCCAAATCCCGACCCCGAATTCGCCTGGATATAGTTCGCCAGATCCAGCGCATGCAAACCATCCACGCTGATCACCAGAACTCGCTTCACCTCAGGCTCCTTCGCCGACGCTGTAACCGCAAACCCAAGAGCCATCGCCGTTGTGGCGACGCCCACTCCAAAGCGCCTTCCCATTCCCATCGCAACCATTGAGAGTCTCCATGCGTTCTTGCCATCGTTTGAGCCCACGTGGCAGCGCTCTCGAACTTTATCTCCAAGCATGCAGCAGCGGGTTACACGGGGGTCAATCTCCTAAGCCATTCTCCTGATCCAGGAGTTCGCGACCGAAGCAACCTAGGCCTAGCAGAGGCGACTTGCTGATGAGACTCATCGGATCGGGTCCGAATCGGGAAGACGGCTGCATTACGGGAGCGTGATTGATCAAGGCAAAACACAAAGAAACATCCAAACGGGCAGGAGTTTACCGGCATGTTGAACCTCCTCCCCAAAGACGAGAAACTCTAATGACGAGTTAGACCCCTGGCCGACCGCGTCGTCGTCACCGCCAAACAGTTTTAGGAGGTGGTCACCAGCTTTTTTGAACCTTGACGGCCAGCTCGGCCGGTTCAAACAGGATCGCCTCGCAGCCAAACAATCTTCGACGAGAGCCTTCTCTCCGTCGATCGGGCCTTCAAATCACACCGTTCGACAAAGGATGCGTTGGCTCTGTTGCTTTAACTAGTCGGAGCGCAGTTAGCCCGCATCCGGGCGAGTGTCAGGCGGCGACGTGGAAGAGTTGATTCACGAAGCGGATCTCATTGCCGACGCCTGGTTTGCACGTGAGGCAGTGTCCGCGACGGATCATTCGCATGATCTCGAAGCCCTTGATTGTCGCCGTCGCCGTCTTCATGGTTTGGAAGCCTCGCGTCGGCTTGATGACTTGCTTCAACGCCCCATGGTCCGCCTCGATGATGTCGTTCAGGTATTTCGATGTCCGGTGCCTCGTCTCGTTCGACAGCTGGCGGTCACGCTGGAGCCTCCGGATCGCTTCCGGGTACGAGCGGAGCTTATCCGTGGTGATGGAGGATGGTGGCCAGTTCCGCATAGTTGTCAGTGCCTTCGCTAGAAAACGATGTGCTGCGCCTGTGTCTCGGCGATCCGAGAGCATGAAGTCGATGAGCACACCATGGTTGTCGATAGCACGGAACAGGTACTTCCACCGGCCGCCCACCTTGACATAGGTCTCGTCTACGCGCCAGGAGGTCGAGCCATAACCTTGATAAGCCCGCACTCGCTTCTCAAGTTCGGGCGCATAGCGATGCACCCAGCGCATGATCGTGGACGGGTCCACATCCACGCCGCGCTCCTGCATCGTCTCCGCGAGATCCCGATAGCTGATCCCGTACTTGCAGTACCATCGCACACAGACCAGGATGATCTCGACTGGGAAACGGCGACGCTTGAACATGGACAGGGCCCCTCGACTGAACCCCAGACTACGGCGCCGGAGTTAATGCAACAGAGCCAAGAGGAAAGCTGCGTTGACAAAGTTAGTGCAACAGAGCTAGTACACTGAAGTGCGTTCCACAGGTCCTACAGTTCGGGTGGCTTCGTTGCGCTGAAGCGCCAGCCGAGCGGTCCCCAGAGTATGACGGGACCCGCCAAAACGGTATTGACAGCGCCCAGATTGCGTAGGTGCTGGAGATATACCTTTGCGTGCCGTATATCGAAGATGAGCATTTGACCTCCAGGTCGGAGCACTCGCCACGCTTCCGAAATGGCCTTACGCCTTCCCTCTATGTCCCCGATATTGTGGATGGCCGTCATCGAGCAGACGACATCAAAGTTAGCATCGGGATATGGTAGGTCGCGGGTATCTCCGGTTTCAACTGCAAGGCGATCGCCTACGCCCGCTACGGCCGCGTTTGCGCGTGTTCCGTCTGGTCCATTGCCACTGAGATCTTCCGGTTGCCAGATGTCCGCACCGTGAACCCTGCCGTAAGGAACACGCCGCGCTGCCTCGACAGCAACCAGACCGCGCCCGCAACCGATATCGAGAACCGTCTCATCGCCACGCCAACGCCGCTGGTTGAGCAAGGAAAGCATCACCCTTTTCTTGATCCACAAACTTGACGCGAGCATCCAAGCGCATGCTGCGAGCATGCTCACGCCGGTCGGCCACATATTATGAGCGATCGATGAACCAGGGATGCTGTTCGGAAGAAACCCGCAGGTAAGAAAGACGATACCGAACAAACCCAGAGTGCGTACGACTCCGGGTGCGTCAACGCCGTAGTATTCACGAGTTGCCATAGTGTGTTTCATTATCACTTGCTGCTTGACCAGTCACCGTCCGAGTTGAGGCTGCCGGTACAGGTTAGTCCTCGTTCTACTCGGTTTGTCGAGGCTTCCGTGTGCCCCAGAAATGATTCGAAGCCTTACTTTGATTGTGGGTCAAAGACGGCAAATCGATCCCTATAATCTGGGTTTTCCATTTGGTCTGGCCTGGTCGGCTGACGATAAGCAACTCATTTTTGCGCAGTCGTACTCGGATCAACCGAACGAACTCGGCGAAGTTGCCATCGCGAACGGTGCGGTCAAGCGACTTGGATTCGCAAGCAGTGTAGGGCTGCCCACAGTCTCGTCCAGGGGAGACAAGCTTGCCTTTAGCTCTGACTCCAGTAGTCTAAATATCTGGCGCAGAGACCTGCTGCACCTCGAAGCCCCAGCTGTAGAACTCCTACCTTCCACCCGGCGACAGGACAGCGCCCAATACTCTCCGGACGGAAAACGCATAGCGTTTGCATCTGACCGGGCTGGTGGGCCCGGCGTTTGGGTTAGCGATGAGGGTGGCAGCAACCTGGTACAGATCTCAAACCGCCATGAAACGAGTGGCAATCCGCAGTGGTCGCCAGATGGAAAAAGATCGCATTTGACTCGCGTCCCTTGGACCGCCGGGAGATATATGTGGCGGACGTAGCCGAAGGGAACCCGAGAAAGCTGGTCACGAACCTCTCCAACGTAATGAGTCCCCACTGGTCTAGGGATGGAAAGTGGATCTACTTCAGATCCTTCGAAACTGGCAAGACAGGAGTCTACCGTTGCCCCGCGTTAAGCGGTGATGCCATCGCACTGGTAAAAGACGTCGATGCGTTCGTTCCACAGGAGTCTTACGATGGCAAGACAGTCTTTTATTCTAGCCACGGGCTGAAGAGACTTGCTTTGCCGCCGCAGCTGGGTACGGACTCGGAGGTGGAAGGATTGCCTCGCCTGATGCTCTGGACCCTATCTCCCGGCGGTATCTATTTCGTTCCCGCCAGTTCGCCAAAATCCATCCGCTACTTTGATTTCGCCAGCAAGCAGATACGCTCGATCCTGGAAGTGGATAGAGATTTTGGAAGAGGCCTGTCCGTCTCTCCTGATGGCCGTTGGCTCCTGTATTCACAGATCGGCGATGTGAACGCCGACATAATGCTTGTCGATCACTTTCACTAGCTCCAGCCGCCGAGGAGCGAGCACAGCCACAGCCTCAAGCTCTTTGCGGAGGCACAGCAGGTCTGATCACGCTAGCTCAAGCTAAAACAGCGGCAAGGCCAATCGTTACAAGCGGTTTTGCGCGTCTGATACTGGTACTTCTGTACAGTTCAGCTGTGGCCGCCCCACTAGAAATGACAGGTTCCCGCCCATTAGAAATGACACTAACGGGATGGGACTTGTCCAGATGAGTGAACGGGATCTGAAGCGGATCGAAGTGCTGACGGAGATATTAGCTGGGCGGCGGTCAGTTGAGTCTGGGGCGGCGGTACTGGGGCTGGCGTGGCGGCAGGCGTATCGCCTGCTGGCGCGGTACCGGGAGCATGGTGGCTCTTCGGTGATCCACGGGGCACGTGGCCGGGCTTCGAACCGGCAGATGAACCCTGGTGTACGGGAGTATGCAGTCGAGTTGGTGAGGACGCGCTAGTCAGACTTCGGACCAATGCTTGCGACCGAGGTCCTATTCGAGAAACACTCGAATCAAGGTTGGACGGAAGACGCTCCGACGGCTCGGAGCACCGTTGGTTCGAGCAGCGCAGCGAGCCCTGCACGCTGCTCGGGTCGAAGGATCGGGGCATAGCTGCCTACCATACGACAAGCTGCTCATCGCGACGGGTGCCAGCCCGGTCATCCCCCACATCGATGTGGCTCTGCTCCTGCCCGCCTCGGGTAAGGAAGCTCTGGAGGGGGTTGGAGGGATCCCCGCATCACGGAGCTTGTCGGTCCGCCTTGGACGTGGGAGCGGATCCTTCGACAGCGTATCCGTTCCGCTCGGCGCTTCATCGCGCCGGCCACCAGCTCCGAGAAGGTATTGAATGCGAGAAGTTGGCGGCAGGTCAAGTAATCGGCGAAACATCGAACCACTATATTTCCGCGCAGCGACGTCCCTGCCCACATCTCCCTGTTGCCGAACCACGACCACCAAATCATCCTCCCTTAACTTTCCTTTTACTTAGCCGTAACTTCTTTCCACCAATTTAGAGAAATGAATTCATTCTGCAAGTTGGGCTTTTTCGCCGGGCCCCTGTTCACCCTTTATCTCTGCCCTCCACGAAGTGCGTAATAAGAACGTAGTCTTCGATATCGCTACCGGCACCATTAAGCCGAAGTTCACCGGCGACTGGTACGACAGCTCCAAGAACAACTACGGCCCCCGCCTCGCCCTAATCTACACCCCGCAGGCGCTGCACGGCGCCACCGTCTTCCGCGTCGGCAGTGGCGTCTTCTACGGCCCCGGCCAGACCGAAGACCAGATCCAGCCGGAAGCCAACGACCGCGTCAGCCGCACCTTTGCTGCCTCGGCAAATAAAGTCTTCCCCATCGACCCTGCCACCGACGTCTACGCCGGTTACAACATCAACAGCCCCACCCTCGGCTACCAGCCCCGCGCTTACGCTCCCCACTACGGCGTAACGGAGCGAGTCACCACCTACACCGCCTCCATCCAACAGGCGCTTCCCGGCCAAGTCCAGCTCCTCGTCGCCTACGTTGGCTCACAGGGTCGTAATCTCTTTCTGCGCTCCATCACCAACCTCATCACCGGCGTAACGCAGAACGCCACCACCGGCGCCGGCACCGCAGTCCGCCAGTTCGGTCCGCGCTTCGCCGAGATCGACTACAAGACCTCCGGGGGCACCGACCGCTACGATTCACTCCAATCCACACTGCAGCGCCGCTTCCGCACCGGCCTCTCCATGGGCGCGCAGTACACCTGGGCCAAGGAACTCGGCACCTCCAGCGGTTCCAATGAGGCCAGCACCGCCCAGAACCCCTTCGACTTCCGCACCGAATACGGCCGCGGCGCGTCCGACATCCGCCACTCTTTCAACCTCACCTCGCTCTACCAGCTCCCCCTCGGCCACGGCCGCAAGTACGCCCTGTCCGGTCCGCTTGACTTCCTCGCTGGCGGCATCAAGGTCGGCGGCGTCATTAACTTCCGCTCCGGTCTACCCATCGACGTTCGCATCACTCGCCCCGATCTCGCCTATACCGGCAACCCGGGCACGCCCTTCGCCGGTATGGTCTTCTCGTCGCCGGTCAAACTCGCCAACGGAGCTGTCGGCACCACCGCGTCGTCAACGTACCGGGTGGCGGCAACACGCGCAACGTTCGCCGTCCCAACGTCGTCCCTGGCGCTAGCCCCCACCTCAAACAGGGCACCCAGTTCCTCAACCCCGCCGCCTTCAGCACGCCGGCCCCTGGTACTTTCGGCAACTTCCGCCGCAACGACCTGACCGGCCCCGTCCTCACCCAGTTCGACCTCACCCTCCGCAAGGAGTTCCTTCTTACCGAGCGTTACACGATGGACTTCCACGCGGATGCGTACAACGTCCTCAACCACCCCAACTACTTCAACCCGGGTTTCGTCCGTCTAGCCCAGATCGGCGCGACCGCCTCCGCCCCCGGCGCCCAGCCCGACAATGCCTTCACGACTTCAAACGCAGGCGGCGGCTTTGGCGCTATTACCAGCACCGTTGGCAAGCAGGTCGGACTCGGCACGAACCGCCAGATGCAAGTCTCTCTGTGGCTCGCTTTCTAACTTTAACCGCACTGCCCAACAGGGCTTCGCGTTTCCGGGGCCCTGTTCCTCTCTCCCTGCACCACTCAGCACACGTCCAGCCGTATAACGACCCAGAATGGAAGGGGGTCCGCAGAGTTGAAGCATTTCCTTAAGTACTGGAAGCATTACGGCTTCGCCCTCGAATTCGGCCAACCCCTCCGCTTCGCGCCCAGCAATCAACTGGTTCGCCGCAACGTCGCCGCGGGCGACACCCTGTGGCTGGTCACCCTAATTGAGAAGCGCCTCACCCTCCTCGGCCGCCTCGAGATTGGCTCGTTGCACAGCAAGCGCAGTGCCGCCCAAATCCTCGGCCGCCCTCTCCACAGCGCTACGGAGTATGCTTTCGCTTGCCCCGGCACCGAGATGCTGGGCATCGAAATCGACCTCGGCCCCTTGGCATCACAGCTCTGTTTCCTCAGCCGGAGCTCCGGCCCCCAACTCGCCCCTTTGAGCCTTGGCGATCGCCGCACCGTCGAATGGGTCCGCGAGCTTAAAGACGGCAGCGCACGGCTCCTCGAACACCTCATCGCCTCCCACCACGCCCGCGGGCTCTTTTGCATTAACCGGGAATATCATTGATGATCTCTACGACTAATTAATGTTTAAGCGTCATCGTTTCCCGGTCGAGATCATCCTGCTTTGTGTTCGTTGGTGCGAGAACGAGATCAGCTACGGGATCTGGTCAAGATGATGCAGAAATCTACTCCGCGTGACGACGGGGATTGTAGAAGCTTCAGCACTGACTGGATACATCGTCCGACGCATTCGCTTTTTCAGCCGCCATCGATGCCGATCGCACTGCAAGAGCGATCGGGCGAAGCGATGGGTCGTAGCTCTGCAAGCCTTCGAAGACGGGCTGTCTCGGAGCAGCGTGACGCAATACATGCAAGCAAATGTGACGGCCAGCCTTACTTCGGCGGTATCCGGAGAGTCGCAGCGGTTGAGCGTGAGCAAATCTCGTCCCAAATCCTCGATGCCATCTGGTGTTTTGACATGAGCGGAAGCGGAAGCTCGCGATCGGGGAAGATGAGCGCACCTCTGTTTTGATCCGCACCGATGCCGCTACTGGGAGACGAAACATCATTCGCGATGATGGCATCGACACCTTTAGCGTGTAATTTGCGGCGTCCTTCCTCGACGACACGTTCCGTCTCTGCTGCAAACCCGACAACAAACGTCCCAGGGCGGCGGGAGCGCGCGACTTCGGCAAGGATGTCTGGGGTCTGTTCCAGCTCCATAAGCAGGTTCTTGCCGCTTTTCTTGATCTTGTGCAGGGCAGGACTGACCGGACGGTAGTCTGCCACCGCGGCCACCATCATGACGATGGTTGCCCAGTGCAGTCGCTCCATCACTGAGTTACGCATCTGTTCCGCGGTTTCAACGAGGATCTGTTCGCCAACATCATGTTGTACGCGGCCCGCGGCGGTGACGAAAGCTACGTCTGCGCCTCGACGAACGGCGGCTTCCGCGAGCGCGACTCCCATCTTTCCTGTAGACCGGTTGCCGAGGTAACGTACGGGGTCGATGGGTTCGCGAGTTCCTCCTGCGGTAATAAGAACGCGGTGGCCGGCGAGGTCGCGTCGCACTACGCCTGCAAGCAAGGTTATAGCGGCGATGTCCGCCACGTCAGCGAGGCGGCCTTCTCCCACCATGCCGCAAGCCAAGTCGCCGGATGCGGGTTCGATGATCTTCGCTCCGCGTTGCTGTAATAGCTGTAGGTTGGCGCAAGTAGCCGGATGATGCCACATGTTCACGTTCATAGCAGGCGCGACGACCAGAGGCGCGGTGCTTGCGAGCGCAACGGTTGTGAGTAGGTCGTCCGCGACGCCATGCGCGAGCCTCGCCACCACGTTTGCCGTCGCAGGCGCGATCAGGAGGACGTCTGCCCACTGCGCGATTGCGACATGTTCAATCTCGAAAGGCTGCGGTTCGCCGGACGTGAGTTCCGCATTATCCGGCGCCCAGAGGGAGGTCATGACTTGGCGCTTGCTGAGGGTTGCAAGTGTGAGCGGCGACACGAAGTGAGTGGCACCGGAGGTGATGACCACCTGAACCTCCGCACCGGCGCGTTGCAGTTCGCGCACGAGCTCCGCTGATTTGTAAGCGGCGATGCCCCCACTTACCCCCAGCAAGATCTTCATCACGGTATGCGTTGCGGGGCGAGGAGGAGATTGTCGATCAGGCGCGTGGAGCCCACCCACGCCGCCACAGCAAGAAGCGCGCCCTGCGAGACCGTGATTGTTTCTTCCAAGGTGTTCGGATCTACGACCGCAGCATAGTCGATTCGTACACCTTGTGAACGCCGCAGTTCTTCCAGCAAAACCTGACGGAGTTGGACGGCGTCGCTGGTACAGGAACTCCTGACTTCTGCTGCCTGCAAGGCACGCGATAAAGCCAAAGCGCTATTTCGTTCCTGCGCCGTGAGATACCGATTACGCGAACTCATGGCGAGACCGTCGGGCTCGCGAACGGTTGGGCAGACGCAGATCTGGACTTGGAAATTGAGATCCTGAACCATTCGACGCAGCACAGCGACCTGCGCTGCGTCCTTCTGGCCAAAGAACGAGAGGTCGGGTCGCACAATGTGGAAGAGCTTGCTGACGATAGTAGTAACGCCGCGGAAGTGGCCTGGCCGCGATGCTCCATCGAGACGGGAACCGATGTCGGGCACTTCAACAAAGGTCTCGGCGCCCTGGCGGCACATCTCCGCGGCTGGCGGAGCGAAGAGAACCTCCACGTGCTCGTGTTCAAGAAGTTCGGAATCAGCCTCAATCGTTCGTGTGTACTGCGTGAAATCCTCATTCGGCCCGAATTGAAGCGGGTTCACGAAGATGGAAGTAACCACGTGGGAGCACTGTGACTTCGCCGAGCGAACGAGCGAAAGGTGGCCGTCGTGCAGCGCCCCCATGGTGGGTACAAGGCCGATGCGGGCGCCGGACCTCCGCAGTTGGCGTGAGATTTCCTGCATCTCGAGGATTGATGGGACAACTTTCATCGACTACTTCTCGCAAGAGGGTACGGCAGGGGAAGGATGCTGGTGGAAGTCAGTCCCTGTCGACAGATGATAACTCTCTGCGTCGGAGGGAAACGTCCGCGCTTCCACCGCCTCGCGGAACTCTTCGAGACCTCTTTGCATGACGCTGCGGACGTCTGCGAACTGCCGAACGAACTTGGCGGGAGCGGAGGAGAAAAGGCCGAAGAGATCGTGCCAGACGAGGACCTGTCCGTCACAATCTGGGCCTGCGCCGATTCCGATCGTCGGCACGCTGACGTGTGCGGTGATCTCCGCGGCCACCTCGCGTGGGATTCCTTCGAGAACCAGCGCAGCGATGCCAGCGCTCTCCAATTCATGTGCGTCGTCGAGGAGCTTCGTGGCGGCAGCCTGAGTCCGGCCTTGCACGCGGTACCCTCCCATGCTATTCAAGGCTTGAGGCCTGAGGCCGATGTGTCCGAAGACCGGAATCTCTGCTCGGACAAGCCCCCGGACCCGAGGAGCTATCTCCGCGCCACCTTCGATCTTGAGGGCCTGAGCTCCAGCTTCTTTCACGAGCTGCAGACCGTTCGTGACCGTCTGGTCGGTGGATACATGGTAACTGCCGTAAGGCATGTCGACGACCAGCATGCTGCGCTGCACGCCGCGGCGCACCGCTCGCGCATGATGCAGCATGTCTTCCATGGTGACTCTGAGCGTGTCTGGCAGGCCGAGCACGACCATGCCAAGCGAGTCACCCACGAGAATGACGTCAATGTCTGCCTCATCGGCCAGTCTTGCTGAAGGATAGTCATAGGCCGTGATCGCCGTGATGGCGTGCTTTGCACGCTTCCGGGCGAGCAGGTCGACGGAGAACACCTTACCCAGCGGACCTTGGGGTCCAGGCGCGACGCCTTGCAATGGAACGGCACTCATACTTCACTCCAGTGCCGCTCCGTCTATGCGGATGCAGCCTGCGAATGCAGTATATCGGAATACTGCGGATGCGATGATTGGCTAGTCTGTTGGGCCTGGCGATTTGGTCCTCGCCGCTAGGCCTGCCGCCGTTCGTCGGCAAGTACTGCTCGACTCGCTGGGCCTGAGCTGAACATCGAGATCCTGTGTGCGAACTCAAGCCAGGCGACGGGTCGCGTGGAGCGAGCGAACTGCACTCTCCAGGACCGTCTCGTGAAGGAGCTGCGGATAGCGAGCATCAGCGACATGACCTCTGGTTCGATGGAAGGGACAGTCCCTTCCCTACCGCATCTTCAGCAAGGATCAGCGTGTCAGCCACACCGCGGTCGTCGAGAACAAGAGACTCGGCCATGCGCTTGCGATCGTCAAGGCGCAGCAGGATCTCAAGCCGGTCACGAAGGTGATGAACAACAGCGAGAAGACCGGATACAAGAAGAGCCCGCGAAGAGTTTACGGACCAGACTTCAAGTCGAAACGCCGGCGGCGGCCGCGGTGGAAATGACGGTCTGATGGAAATCGACACACTACGTCGATTCCCACATTACGCACCCCACGACGACTACGACGCTTCATGACAAGATCGCTTTGCCTCAGATCAAGAACGAGACTCAACTGGATTTCCGGGCTCTGCATCGCGAAGTTGCCGCTGGCGTTCAATGCCATCGAGTGCGGTCCAGAGAGCGGCGGCGGCATGCTCAGCGGCTCCGAGAGCTTCGTCCGCACGGTTGGGATCGCGCGCGAGTTCGGCCCAGAGAGCCTCGCGCCACACATAAGCGTGGTGAACATCGGCAGTCTGGTGCAGGGTGAAGTACCGGGTGGTGCTAGCGTTCGCACCGTAGTGCTTCCTGAGACCCACGGCTTTGGTGGTAGCGATGGCGGGTACGCGCGATTCGTAGGTGTAAAGGGCGGCCAGCGCGGCAGCGCGTGTTGCCAGTACGGCTGCGCGGAAGTGGGCGATCAGCGAAGAGGTCTCTTGCTGCAATGTGCGGGCCCGGACGCTGGCGGGGTCTGCGCCCATGCCGGTCGCGAAGTCCATCCAGAGATCACTGTTGGCACGGCCGGATGCCAGGCCCTCCTCCTCGGCAAGATTCTGCAGAACAGTTCGGCGCAAGGGAAGAAGCCAAGCATGTGGACGGGACTCCGTGCAGAGGGTTATATGAGTGTAATCTCCTGCTGCTCGCCAGCAGAAGGTAACTACACCAGCCCCGTTTTGTTTTCTTGAAAAGATTGCGATTCGCCTAGTCCCGCACACCCAGCCGCAGAACTGTTCGAGGCACTCATAACTACTTTTATGCCGCTTGTACTCTCTGAAACGTCCGTTTCTGCCGAGTCCCGCCGTGCCATTTAGATTATGAAACCAAAAGAGCGGGGCTGAGCGGACTCTCTTTACTTCCTGTTAGCCCGATCTCGCACGTTCTTTAAGGGGTGAAATTTCACGCATGGTTGTTGTCGTCTTTATTCGCCGTTGCGTCTGATAACATCAAGCACCAGTCCCAGTGATATGCAACTTACAACATTTGATAGCGCATTCTGTGTACAGTCATCGCGTAAGCGCAGCGGGATCAGCAAAGTGCCGAGCGCGGAACAGCCTGTCAATTCACTGGCCTGCAGGCCCGCCTCCGTTTGCACCGCCCTCGATGCGGAGCGATACTAACCTGTCTGTCCCACCGCAAATCTGAATCACAGAAGGGTACTGGCAGCAGAATGTCTACGCCCGACGCCGCCACCACGACACAAGCGGCTGATATCACCCAAGCTGAAGGAAAATTAGGCGTCATGATCCCCGGCATGGGAGCCGTGGCCACCACCCTCATCGCCGGCGTCGAAGCCGTCCGCAAAGGTCTCGCCAAGCCCATCGGCTCGCTTACCCAGATGGGCACCATCCGCCTCGGCAAACGCACCGACGACCGCTCGCCCCTCATCAAGGACTTCGTCCCCATCGCCCAACTCGACGACCTCGTCTTCACCGGCTGGGATATCTTCGGCGGCAACCTCTTCGACGCCGCCACCCACGCCCACGTCCTCGACCGCGACCAGCTCCGCGAGATCAAGCCCTTCCTCGAATCCATCGAACCCATGCCCGGCGTCTTCAACCAGCACTACGTCAAGCGCCTCAACGGAACCAAAATCAAGTCCGGCAAGAACAAGTGCGACCTCGCCAACCAGATCCGCAACGACATCTCCGAGTTCAAGACCAAAACCGACCGCCAAGTCATGATCTGGTGCGGCTCTACCGAGATCTTCCTCGAGCACACCGCCGTCCACCAGACCCTCGAAGCCTTCGAGAAAGGCCTCGTCGACGACGACCCCAGCATCTCCCCGTCCATGCTCTACGCCTGGGCCGCCCTCAAGGAAGGCATCCCCTTCGCCAACGGAGCTCCCAACCTCACCGTCGACATCCCCGCACTCCAGGAGCTCTCCCGCAAGAACAACGCTCCCATCTGCGGCAAGGACTTCAAGACCGGCCAGACCTTCATCAAGACCGTCCTCGCCCCCGCCTTCAAGACCCGCATGCTCGGAGTCGCCGGCTGGTACTCCACCAACATCCTCGGCAACCGCGACGGCGAAGTCCTCGACGATCCCGAGTCCTTCAAGACCAAGGAAGAGTCCAAGCTCGGCGTCCTCGACATCATCCTCCGGCCCGATCTTTACCCCGATCTCTACAAGGACCTCTACCACAAGGTCCGCATCAACTACTACCCGCCCCGCGGCGACAACAAGGAGGGCTGGGACAATATCGACATCTTCGGCTGGCTCGGCTATCCCATGCAGCTCAAGGTCGACTTCCTCTGCCGCGACTCCATCCTCGCCGCCCCCCTCGCCCTCGACCTCTGCCTCTTCCTCGACCTCGCCGCCCGCACCCCCAGCCTGCGCGGCATCGGCATTCAGGAGTGGCTCTCCTTCTATTTCAAAGCTCCCGACTCCGCCCCCGGCGTCTACCCCGAACACGACCTGTTCATCCAGTCCATGAAGCTCAAAAACACCCTCCGCCACATCATGGGCGAAGACCTCATCACCCACCTCGGCCTCGATTACTACGGCGAGTAGAGTCGTCTGTATGCCCCTCTGTCGCTGCCGTCACGTTTGGTCGTTGGCTTTGCATCCGCCGTTCACAGCGGTTTTGCCGCACGGGCCAATCTGGTGGTGAGCGCTGCCGTGCTTCTGCTCGTGGGCGCCAAGGAAGGGTAAGTCCCGGCAGCTTGAGCAAGCTGCTGCTGACCTACTCACTGCTCTCGCTTCCGTGATCGGGTGGAGCCGGGATAGCGCTGATCGGCATCGGGTCAGCGGCCCTTAGAGTTGTGCTGGATCGTGGTCAGATAAAGATTGCGTTGGATCTCAATTTATAGTTTGGATGTTCGCGATAGCCGCAGTCTGCCTCAAAACGCGGTCTTCTGGGAATTCAATCATCCGGACTCCCGTGATCAACGTCCGGCATCTCAGGATCAGGAACTTGGCCGTCGCAAACCTGGTCTTTCTTGTTCGGTTTCGGCCTGTTCTCCTCGACCACGATCATTCCGGAGATGCTTTAGTCTCTCTATGGACATCGATCCATCGACGCCGGCCTCGTGCGCGGACGACGTTGGATGGGTGACGATTTAGCGAGCGCGAGTTTAGGCCGACCGAAAGCTTTTCGTTGCGTGAGGCTCAGCAAAGGAAGAGTGGCTTACGCCCTAACCACTCCTCCTCGTCATGGTCGAACGCCTACTGCCCCCCGCCCGGCTTTGCTGCCGGAATTTCTGCCTGTCCCGATGGCGACGACGGCCGACGTGAGTGTATGAGCAGCTCGGCACGGTGTGATCGCAGGTTACGCCCGGACTGGGTGTCCGGATACGGCTTACCTCCCATCAGACCTCGCCAGAGAATGTGGTTGTAGTCGGCCCCGTTGAGGTTATCTTCCACGGAAAAGTCGAGTCCGTTGGTTGCGGCTGCCCAGTAGGCTGCGTCGTGGGTGGGTTGAAGGTCGAATCGCGCGGAGGTCTTGCGCACGGGCAGTGGAAGCTGAGTGTTGTAAAGAAGCGGCGAGGGGGCGGCGGTAAAGTTCCACTGGCGCTGGCCGATATCGAAGACGTCGGCCATGGGGATGGCGACGGCGTCGTTGAGGTTGAGCCGGCCGATGCCGAGGATGTCCTCCATGGTGCGGATCATGTTGACGGTGTTGTAGGGGTGGGAGACGACGGCGCGCTGCTTGACGTAGGGGCCGATGATGTAGGCGGTGCTGCGGTGGGCATCGACGTGATCGGCTCCATCCTGGGCGTCGTCCTCGATGACGAAGATGAGGGTGTCGTCCTTGTACCGGCTATGGGCGATTTTGTCGGCGACGAGGCCGACGGCGTAGTCGTTGTCGGCGACCTGAAGTTCCGGGGTGTTGACGCCAAGGATCGCGGATCCGAAGCTGCCGGTGTGATCGTGCGCGAGGCGAAGCAGGGTGAGGTCGGACAGGCCTCGGCTGTCAAACTCACGCTCGAATTCCTTGAAGCGGAAGTAATCGGGAAAGGCCTGATCGAAGCCGCGGAAGTAGGGGTCGGTGTGGGGACGGAGAGCTGCGTTGGCGGCGTAGGCGACCTGCGTTTTGGTAGCGGCCGGGTCAAGCAGTTCGGGAATGGCGAGGGGCGCTGGAACGAAGTAGCGGGTGAGGTCGAGGAAGAAGCCGTAGTTACGAATCGACAGGCCTTGGCGGAGGGCGGCATCCCAGATGTAGCCCTGGTTGATCTTGCCGCCAGGGCTATCGGGAGCGGCGGTATCAATAGTGCCGGGAAGGATGTCGGGATCGGTAGGGGTGGCGGGGTCGGCCGCGAGACGTTCGGCGAGGGTGGGGAAGGAGACGTTGACGTTGCGATTGGTTCCTTCGGAGTCGTAGGAGAGGCCGCGACCGGCGTAGTTGACTAGGGTCTGTTTCTCGACAACATCGGGAGCGCGGGCGGAGGTGGACCACGGCCAGCCGTCCATGCTGACTTCACTTGAGTCGTAGAAGTTATCGAGGGTGACGAAGCGGCGGGAGATGCGATGGAGGTTGGGAGTTACGGTGCGACCGAACTCGGTCAGGTCGGGATCGCCGTTTCCGACGGGTAGGTCGCCGAGGACCTGATCGTAGGTGCGATTCTCTTTGATGATGTAGATGACGTGCTTGATCCGGCTGCGGAGGAACTGCATCTTTTCGCGGTCATCCTCCGAGACGTAACGCTGGAAATGATTGTTGTCGGCGACGAGCTCGGTGAGCTTATTGAGCTCTCCCCGGGTGGGCGTGGGGAAGCTCTGAAAGCCAGCCTTGGTGAGCTGGAAGATGTACTGGTTCGAGGCTTGGCATTGCTTGCTTTGCGCGGGCGTGAGGCCAGTGCAGTTGCCGGGGTTGGGGCCAGTGGGCGACTTCCCGTTGACAACGTAGACGAACTTGCCATCGCCGCTGAAGCTGACTGAGTTCGGGTACCAGCCGGTAGGGATAAGGCCTTCGACGCGGCTCTGCCCGGGGGCGGAGGTGAGGCGGACGACGGCGATGTCGTTCGTGTTGCCGTTGGTGGCGTAGAGGGTGGACCCATCGGGCGAAAGGGTGACGCTGTTGGTGTTGTTGCCCTTGAGTTTTTCGCGGGCGGGGGGAAGAAGGCCGAAGGGGGCGGTGACGGCGATGTCGTCAACGAGCTGGTTGGTTCGGGTGTTGATGACGGCGACCGAATCGGTCTCGTCCTCGGCAACGTAGAGTCGGGTCTGATCGGTGTTGAGAGTCATCTTATTGGGTTGACCCTTGAGCTTGATGCGGGTGGTGGCGGACGGAGCTCCTGAGAGATTGACGACGACGACCTCACGCTCGCGGATGCTGGAGATGTAGGCGTTCGAGTTGCCGACGATGCTGACCCAGAAGGGGTATTCGCCGCCGGCGACGCCGGAGTTGGCGGGGTTGATCTTGCCGGGGCGGAGGTCGAGTTCGCCGGACTTCGTCCAATTAACCTCGCTCTTCGAAAGGATGCTGATGGAGTCGTTGTAGTAGTTGGCAACGACCAGCTTGGATCCGTCCGCGGTAATAGCGACCCCGGCTGCCTCGGGCTTCACGGCGAGGCCGTTTCCGGCTTTGTGGCCAAGGTAGACGGGGCTTCCCTTCTGCTCTCCCCACAGGCCGGCGGCGGTGCGGGAGTAGAGGTGGACGTTGTCATCGACGCCTCCGGCGATGTAGAAGGAGTTGCCGGACGGATCGAAGATGATGCCGGCGTAGGTGTTTGGGACTTTGATAACCTGCTTCTTGATGGGCAGCGGCTGGCTGATGTCATAGACAAAAACGTACTCGGTCGAGTCCGCGTCATTCTGCGATCCGAGTTTCGGACCCGAGGTGAAGTTCAGGGCGTTGTAGCCGCTGGTGAGGATGAGCAGCGTCTTGCGATCGGGGCTGGTGACGGTGGTCACGGCCTGGCCGGCAAGAAACTGTGGATTGTCGAGGAGGTCGGGATTCAGGGGCTCGAAGCGGGCGCGGCGTGGGGCGAGCGGCGTCAGGGTCTGGCCGGTGTTCGGCAGAGTCTGCGCACTCGGGACTTTATCATCGTCATCGGGATCAGTCTGCGCTGGCACGCTACGGGCCAGAAGCAGGACGACCGCGGCTGCTACTATCGCCGAGCAAACTTTACGAGAACATTTCATTTGCAACCTCCACAGTGTTTTCAAAGGCGGGGATGTGTCGGCGCAGTCCGCTTTAAGGAAGGGCCAGGAACAGCGATGGGCACGGCTGAGCGAGTGAGGTAAGAACCCCGTGTGCTGTTTAGTTAGCTACTTACAACCGACCGGTCTTATGCCGGGAGGAACAAGGGGAAACCTCTGAGCACGCTCATAAACATGGAACGAGAAGCGTGACGAAGTCGACAAGGGACGGTAAATTTACCGTGACAAACTCTCGATGAACTAAACCCAACCATCACTGGTGATCCGCTGCTACGCGCGGACGTTCGCGCTTCGGGTTCAACTGTATGTGTTTAAGCAGCGGAGCAAGCTTTGCATTCGGTCCCGACGACCTTCCAAGTTCCCCGTTTGTCGGAACTTGTCGGTGTAGACCAACCGTTCTTTCGATATCGAATCGCTTCCGACGTCGGCGCAGCCGTCGCGCCTCACTGAACACCCGGCCCTAAAACTTGACAAAGCTCTCATCGGACAATTCGGCCGCTCCGAAGGTTTGTACTTGCACCTTCCACGAAATGAACCTCGTCTCCGGCGCGAGTCGTATGGCGAGTTGGTCCAGATCGACGGGGGCGAGCACCGCGGATTCGACGACCATGCCGAGCCCTGTACTCTGCTGGTGTTTGTGGATGATGCCACTAGCAAGCTCATACATCTGCGGATTTCTGCCCAGCCAGAGCACGGACTCATATGTCGCTGCTCTGCGCGGCACCTGAGCGACCACGGCTGCCCTGTTGCGTTCTACTCGGAAAGCACTCCGTGTTCCGGGTGATGCGCAAGATTTAGAGCGGCCAAGCGACGCCCCCGATCAGGCAAGCCCGGTCAGACAGTACGCCGATCTGTTTGACTAGGACGCCAAGCCGCTGGAGGTGCGGTGGCGAGGCACGTACTTCCCTGGTTCGGCGCATGTCATGTTCTATCCTGCCGGTTCGAGTGGCTGCACGCTGCGTCGAGTGCGTCCTTGAGTGACCGCAGTGCCTCATCTTCGCTAGCCCCGAGTGCCTCAAGTTGCGGGGACTTGGGACATGCGGCCAGAAAGCGACCATCCTCTGTAGGTTCTACGATCACGTGGTGCGTTCTCTCAGCAGTAGTGACGGTCCTGTGATGAGCCATCTTGCTCCTTGCTTTCGACAGGTAGTGGTCCTACGCTGCAACCAAAAGAGCCGGAACAGCAGGTGCGATTTGCGGGAACGAGTAGCTCCTGGCAAACAAAAACTTCTCTGCTGCACCCATCTACCAACACCTTGAGCCAATGGACGTCGTTGTTCCCGTTCTCTTGATGTAACTCCGCCCAGTGTCCAGCGGCGGTTCTCCACGCACGGTACATTACCGCTGAAGCCGACACACAATGGCGTCGTCTGCTCTTTATCGAGTTGCGCCAGCGAGGAGTACCCGGGAGTGCGGTCACAGTCAACCCAATCGTTGTCACCTGGGGTGAAGACGGCCGGGGCTACGAGAGCATTGAAGTATGCGAGACCCTGCCTATAGACCTCATCCGTACATTCGTTCGACCCACTCTTCAGGTCGCCGTCGTGCGCAGTGAAGGCCAGGTTCTGGCTGTTCATGTCCGCGATCAGATTGGTTACTCCGACCGTTGCCTGCACACTGGAGTAGGGGAGATCGCCGCAGAGTCCAATCGCGTACCGGGTCCAATCGTCAGCGTTGTCGTGATGTGTCTTTGCGGCCACGTCGGTGGTAACGGCAGCTAACGTGAATCCAAATAGGATGAAAGGGATCTAGGCAAGGTATCTGTGTCTTCGTCTCGTCACATTTCGCTCTACAATTCCCCCTCTGTTCTGGCCGACTCACGAAGACCGCGCTCTACTCCGTCGTTGGTAAACGACCTTCGCTTGCTCAAGACTGATCCTAGAACGGTCGGTTTACAGAATCGTGAACGCTCGGTGAAGAAGATCGATGGTGAGACCAACGTTCTTTGCCTTAAGGCAGGCACATAGCGGCTCCGAAGATTTCACTACCTTGTAATCCAGATCAAGGCGCGGAAGGTCATAATGGCTTGCAGAATAGCCGCCGGAGCATCCGTCCCCTCCTTCCGGCTTCCCCCATCCGCTACACCGATTTCCTGCAAGTCGAATCCCTTCAAATCAAGGCTCCCATGTACCTGGGAGCCTCCCCCCCTGCGCAGTCGCCGCTACTTGGCTGCTTCCATTCATCTTCATGCGCAGAGCAAACCACCACGCATTCTTTGTGGCCTCGAGAGCATTACTTGCTCTTAGCGTCACTGAGTTGGACTCTCAGCATCGACGCAAATACCCGGATAAGCCCAAGGGCAGGGGAGCTTCTCCCCTGCCCTTGGTGTCCGCTTGTTCATCAACGACAAGGGTTAGAGTCATTTAGTTGACTGTCGGTCAGGCAAGCCTCATCGAGGTAGGTATGCCGGCCCAACCGCTGGTACAAGAGGACAGTGCTGAGATCGCCTTTGGTTTCGCTCGACCGGATCTGCTTGCGATCGAAGTCGACGGAGCTCGGCCCGCCGCGCAGGGCCTCCTTAAGAAAGCGGCCTCGGAGACCTCCGGAGTTCTCAAGCTTCAGGCCTAAGATGTGAGCCATCGTGAGTGCAATATCTGCATTTGAGACGGGCGCCCGATCGACGTAGAAGTTCTTGAAGTCGGGACCGAACGCGGCCATGTTGTTTCTGGTGTTGTCGCGTGCCAAGGTCCCGTGCATACCCTGCCCTTCCTGAAGCCCAGTGTCCGCGATCTGCACTGCTGAGAGGAGATCCCCCTTTTTCAGGTAGAAGCTTTTGAAGTTGACGACGATGGTAGGACGGGGTGTCACCGAGGTTCCCAGCAGCTTGATCGAGCTCAGCGGCAACGCTCCAGCAAAATCACCATAGGTGTCGTCGACAAAGATCCCACCCACGTAATCCTGCTTCGCAAGAAAACTTACAACCTGCTTGACGCGCTGGTAGTTACCATCGGGCACATAGATAAGATCCGAGCCGCCGTTAGCCGCAACGACGACCTTGGCGTCGGTCGTCTCAAGAATCGCTCCGCTCGCCCCAATGAGACCATTGCCGGAAGCAGGACGCTGTCGCACGAGCGCCGTCTGCTGCAACGCGCGTGGATCGACAGGTTCGTAAACTTTGCGTCCGGTTGCGTCACTAATTTGACTGTCCGGATCGTACAGCGGAAGACCGAGCGCGTGTGCGACGTCGATGGCCAGGAAGCCCACTGGCAGGAAACCAGGATTGACCTCGACACGTCCCGTCACGTCTTTATAGGTGAGGGTTGCGGCATAGGCCGCCGTAGACGTTCCGCTGGCATCGATCTCATGCTTGCTGATGGTGGCGAAGCCATGATCGGCAGTAACAAAAATGTCCGTATTCACAGCCAGCCTTGGATGAGCGAGAAGGAACTCAAGGATCTGCTTGAGATTCGCATCAGCGTTCGCGATGGCGGCTTTGGACGTCGGGCCATTGATCCCGGGCGAGAGCTTGTTGAGACTATCTCCCTGGTTGTGCTGTGTGCCATCCGGATCGCGAGACCAATAGACCACCGCAAAAGGCTTCCCGCTCTTCGCGAACTGAGGCAGGACAGCCTTTGTAAGCGTATCGACGAAGTACTGCTGCTGCAGAACATTGGGCGCAGTGGTTCCTGGAACCATGTTATTCCCCGAGAAGCCGTTGTTGCATGGTGCTGTCGGGGCACAGCCATTGCTTCGGTTGGGAGCAGTCAAAGCAAGTCCTGCGCCTGTCAGTGCGGTTGCGATGTCAGCCCGCAACGGAATGCCCGCTGCCGATCCCGTAGCATCGTCGATAAACACGGTTTGAGGAACCACGAATGCCCTGCCTGAAGGCATAAGTTGAGAGACGTCCTGGATCGCCACCGGGCCGACCTTGCCCACCGAGGCAGTGTTATAGCCGTTCAGGCGAGCCAGTTCCAGCAGACTCTCTTCGTTCAAGTAGTTGCCGCCGAAGTGGGTGTTCAGATCGGCCAATACCTGATTGTTCTCCACGAAGGGCGTGACCGTTCCCGCCGCGTTCCCAAAGTTGCCGGAGTCGAATACGGGATACCCCGCGTAGATCGTGTTGCTGAAATCTCCGGTGTCGCCGAGGTAATGACCAGTCGCGATGGCCGACGCGTTGGGGGTCGTAAACGTGGGGAAAACAGAATGACTGTTCGTGAAGTTGACGCCAGCCTCGCGCAGCGCCAGCATGGTCGGGGAGTCGGCGCCATTCACCGATCCATACCGGAGACCGTCGGCTACGAAGATGAGCAGATTTCTCTGCTTAGACGTCTGTTCTTTACCGGGTTGAGCTGCTTGCAAGGCACTTGGGTTCGCCGAGACGCACAGGGTAATGGCGCTGAGCAACGCTGTAACTAACTTTGACATGAGGATCCTTTCAGGACCGACTAGAGCTTAGGCTTTGGGTGTGGGCACAACACTGAGAGCCGATCGAGCGATCGCTCAGTGCACATCGAGGGGCTGCAGCGGTGAGCTCAGGCCTTCCCGCGATTCCTTTGTTTTCCGAACGCATAGGTCGGCCTGCCGAACAGGACCCTTGATACAAGGGCTCCTTTGCAGGCATGTGAATGACATCGTTTGTTCACAATGTGCTGGAGGAACCTTGAAATCGAAGCGCAACCAGATCCGAATCGCACTAAGGTCTGGCACCGCACCGCGCGCCTCTTCTGCGTGGGCGAGGCGCTGAGAGCCAGAACCGACTGTGTCATAAGGAGCTTCACCCGAGAAAGGCAACGACTGATACACAGCGCGCAAAGTCCTGTGATTCACAAAGAGTTCACAAACGGGTAACTCTCCTGCAACATCCCGAGTACATGATCCTGATTAATCATGAAAACTATACGAGTCTTTGTCGGGGCCACCCTGCTCAGCGCCTCCCCTTATCTGGTTCACGCGCAGTCCACAACCGGTCGACTGGCCGGCGCTGTCTCGGACGCTTCGGGCGCCGCCATCAGCAACGCCGATGTGGTCATCACCAACGAACACACCGGAGCACAGCGTGTGCTGCACACGGGTCCTGATGGCCTCTTTACAGCGGTCTCCCTACCGCCTTCTGATTACGATCTGAAGGCCAGCGCTACTGGCTTCTCGACTGTGGAGGTGAAGGATCTCGTTCTCGCTGTCGGGCAGGAGCTGACGCACGACTTTGCCCTTCAGCCCGCCGGTACTGCGTCGACGGTTTCGGTCGATGCTGGCGCTTCCGTCGCGCTCGACACATCGTCCGCCAAGATCGGTGCAAACGTCGCCAGCCGCGAGATTGAGAATCTGCCCATCAACGGGCGGCAGATCTCCCAGCTTTACCTCCTCGTCCCGGGCGCCACCAACTCGGGATCCGGCACCTTCGACAACATCCGCTTCTCGGGGCGTGCGGTCGAGCAGAACATTATCCGGCTCGACGGAATCGAATCCACCTCCATTATCGACACCTCCCCTGGAAACCTGAACGGTGAACTTACCTCCACCTTCCGTCTGCAACAGTCGCTCGAGTCCGTCCAGGAGTTCCGCGTCGATTCTTCCAGCTATCCCGCGGAGATGGGCACCGGAACCGGCGGCCAGATCTCATTTATCACCAAGTCCGGCACGAACCAGCTCCACGGCTCGATCTTCGACTACCTCCGCAATGATTTCTTCGACGCGCGCAACACCTTCAATCGCCGTGGCGTCGCGAACAACCCGGCAAAGTTTCGGCTCAATCAGTTTGGCGGCTCCATCGGCGGCCCAATCTTCCGGGACAAGCTCTTCGGCTTCGCCAACTATGAAGGTCTTCGCCAGCTATGGGCCGCACCTTACTCGCAGGCGACCATCAGCAACTGCTCGCGCGCGCGCGTCGCCAGCAACTCGCCAGTCGCTCCGCTTCTCGGAGCCTACCCCGCGGACCCCACCCCGCTCGCAAGTGAAGGCCCGGTCCGCAACGCGGCTGGCGTGATCACAGCCTGCGGCACACCACAGCAGACCATCACCTCGATTGGATCCAACAGCATCAATGAAAACTTCGGCGCGATCCGCTTCGATTACCACCTCAGTGATCGTTTCCAGATGTATGCGCGCTACAACCGCGACCAAGGTAACTCCGTGCAGGTACAAGATGCCTCGCTTAGCCAATTCGGCCAGGTCGAGGTCCCTCAGAATGGAGTTCTTGCGCTGAATCAGGTCTGGTCCGGTCACCTCTTCAACGAGAGCAAGTTCGGTTACAACGGTATCAAGATGCGTGTGCTGGGCGTCGCAGGTCCAAGCCCGGGTGCTGACCTCACCCGCACCCGCATCGCAGTTGCGGGCCTCACCAATGTCGGATCTCTCATCAGCCTCTCCAGCTCATTCAACGGCGTGGGTGCACCCTACACTGGGCAGACCTTCTCCTATATCGACAACCTCTCTCTCCTTCGCGGAAATCACAACTTGAAGTTCGGCGCGGAGGTTCGGCCCGTTTCGCTCTACAACAATCAGATAGGGGGAACCACCTACACGTATAACTCGATCGACGCGTTCGTCAGCAACAGTCCCAACCAGATCCAGTTTTACGGGGATCTCTCCGATACGAGCCCCTTCACCGGTCTTAGCGGCAATGCACTCGTGAAGCAGGTCTACTACATCGGCTACGCTCAGGACGAATGGAAGCTCCGTCCCAACGTCACCCTCAGCTACGGCGTGCGTTACGAGTATTTCTCGCCTCTGCACGAGGTGCGGAATAAGAATGTCTTCTTCGACATGGCCACAGGCACCATCATTCCGAAGTTCACAGGGGACTGGTACACCAGCAAGAAGACCAACCTCGGACCGCGCCTCGCGTTGACCTGGGCTCCCCGCGCACTGAACAACAACACCATCTTCCGCGTTGGTGGCGGGGTCTTCTACGGCCCCGGCCAGACCGAAGATCAGATCCAGCCGGAGGCCAACGATCGCGTTACCCGGACGTTTACCTCGGGCAAGGTCTACCCCATCGTGCCTGCCACCGACGTCTACGCGAGCTACGACGTAAATAGCCCCACTCTCGGCTACCAGCCACGGGCCTACGCTCCCAACTACTCCATCCCCGAGCGCGTCACAACCTACACGGCTTCGATACAGCAGGAGTTGCCCGGGCACATGCAAGGGTTGGTCGCCTACGTCGGCTCGACGGGTCGCAACCTCTTCCTGCGTTCCATCACCAATCTCATCACAGATGTCACCACGAACCCGACCACCGGCGCCGGCACGGCTGTGCGACAGTTCGGCCGCCGTTTCGCCGAGGTCGACTACAAGACCTCGGGCGGCACGGATCAGTATCACTCGCTCCAGTCCAGCCTGCAGCGCCGTTATGCTCACGGCCTGTCGCTCGGCGCGCAGTACACCTGGGCGAAAGAACTCGGCACCTCCAGCGGCTCCAATGAGGCAACGACGGCGCAGAATCCTTACGGCTTCCGCTCAGAGTACGGTCGCGGCACCTTCGATATCCGCCACAGCTTCAACGCCACGGTGCTGTACGATCTCCCGTTCGGCGGGGGCAGAGCCTACTCGCTCAGCGGTCCCCTGGATCTCCTCGCAGGCGGCTGGCAGATAGGCAGCATCGTGAACTTCCGCAGCGGCGTCCCCGTTGATGTGCTCATCACGCGGCCTGACCTCGCCTACGTCGGAAATGCGGGAACGCCGTACGCAGGCCAGACGTTCTCCTCGCCAGTTCTGCTGAACGGTGTCGTCCAGACTACCGGAGTCGCGAACGTTCCAGGCGGCGGCAACTCACGCAACATCCGTCGCCCGAACATCGTCGCCGGTATCAACCCCTACCTGAAGCAGGGCAGACAGTTTCTCAACCCGGCTGCCTTCTCCACCCCGGCCCCGGGCACCTTTGGCAATTCACGTCGAAACGACTACAGCGGCCCCAATCTCGCGCAGTTCGACCTCACGTTGAGCAAGTCAGTGCGTGCTGCCGAGCGGCTCTCCTTCGAGTTCCACGGCGACGTCTACAATGTCCTCAACCACCCCAACTACGCCAACCCTGGGACGGTGCGATTGAATCAGACACTCTCGACCGCCCCCGGAAACGGGGTCCAGCCCGGATCCCCATTCACCCTCAGCAACGCCGGCGCCTTCGGAGCTCTAACCTCCACGGTGGGAAATCAGGTGGGCATCGGGGCCAACCGTCAGATCCAGCTCTCCCTGCGAGCCTTGTTCTAGACATAGGGACTCAACTGTCGGCTAAGCAAGAGCCTGGAGCGCTGCTCCGGGCTCTTGCGGTCAGAATGACTTATTTACACTCATCAGGTAAAAGATGGCTTGAACGCTAGCGACGGTCCTGAACGGGGCCTGTTGGAACGGAAGGGAACCGATCGGTGAAGTGTCTGCTCCAGCGCTTAATGCATTTCCGCTGCGGCAAGCAGCTACTGGTTCTGGTCCCAATCCTATGTCCGCGCGAAACGCCACCATCACATGTGGTGCCCTCGATGGATGCAAGCCCATACTGCCGAACTCTTCGAAACCTTCGCGAGGCTCACCCGCGGCTTGAAGTCGGCGTGGCTCAAGCCTGGCGCAGGAACTCACTCACCCCGCCCCGAGAACCCGAGCCTTCAGAACTCAAAGCGCAATGCAAGTTGAGCTTGGCGCGGATCGCCCACTCCAACCCTCAAAAATCCATTGAAGTCAAAGAGCGCCGGTGAACTGAGCGGGTTCAAAAGGTTTGCCGCATTGGTTGCGTTGAAGATCTCGACCCGCGGAATCAGAGCGAACTTTCCATCCCCGAAGTGGAAGGGCCGGGCGACACCGAAGTCCAGCGTGAAGTAGTTGTTATTCTTGCGCAGGTGGTTTCGCCCGCAGTCCATGCCGTTGACGAAGCGAGTCCCGGAATCCGTGAAGCTGCACGGGGCGCCAGTTCCTGTGCTGTTCACGTTGTCCGTTTGGGGCTCAGCCGAGTGCGCCTGGATCCGGACATTCGCATTGAAGCCGAACGGCAGATCGCTCAACCCGTACGCGTTGAACTTGTGGCGCTCGTCCCGATCGGAGTTCGCGTACTCCGCCTTCAGGTTATACAGATTGGCATAGCGAAACGTGAACGGATCACGTTCATTCGAGTCGCTGTCCTTGTCAACCGAGTAGGTGTACTCCGCCTCAAACTGGAATCGATGGCTCATCGGCTTGCGAACACCGAACGTAACGCCGCGATACAGGCTCTTGGCTCCGCTTACCGTGTCTGTAATGGAGCCGAGGGTGGCGAAGGGACCAGGGGCGAAGATGCCCGGGCACGTATTCGTGCTGCCGGAGCGGTAGCATCCGGTGTCTGCATTAGGGGAGTAGACCTTGCCGGTCTCCGGAATCACCTGCCCCGGGAGCACCACCGGTCCCACGTTGGGATCGCGAAAGGTCGTGAGATACACGCCCTTGGAAAGGGTCGCGTCCACGAACACCACATACTGGCCGCCGACCTGCTGGTCGTAGCCAACGTTGTAGGTGTAGATGCGCGGGTTATGGTAGTTCTTGTCGAACACCGTCACGCCGGCCCCCACGCAACCCGTCTTCGGACAGTTCGACGGCGGTAGAATCCCTGCGTACGTAGGGTTCCCAAGTCCCGAGAACTCGGTGATGGTCTGCTGCTGCACCCCATTCGTCGTGATGGCGCCCACCTGCGTGAGCTGGTTCTGCCGCGCGTTGAAGAGGCCGGCGCTTCCGCGCAGGCTGGACCTCCCGTTGCCGAGTAGGTCGAAAACGAAACCGAACCGGGGCTGGAACTCCTTCGTCTGGTTCGGAAGATAGCCCGTTGAGGGGAACGCCGGATTGCTCAGGTACTGTCCGTATAACGCCGCCGAGGGAGCGATCGTCATCTGGGGAAAAAGCTGGGCCTCCCAGCGCAGACCATAATTGAGCGTCAGCCGCTTGCTCGCCTTCCAGGTGTCCTGCACATAGATGCCGGGCTCCTGATTGGCGATGCTGGAGTAGCCGGCCTGCTGCACCGTCTCACCAGCCTGCGTCCCCGCGTCCTGTAGATAGAGCAGCAGCGGACTGCCGTTGTTCGTGGATCCTTCCGGGCAGGACGTCGTGGAAACGAAGGTCCCGTTCGAGCACTCCGAGACATTCGGGCCGTAGCCGTTACCCTTGCTGGCGGCAGTAGCGTAGTGCAGAAATCCAGCAGTATCGCCAAAGATGTAGCGGCCCAGCGCGAACCCGTCGAAGACCTGCGTATTGTGGCTGTACAGGAGCTCCCCGCCAAACTTGAACGTGTGTTTGCCCCTGGTCAGAGTGATATTGTCTTTGGAGTCGAGGTGGTAGAACGTCTCGCTCGAGCCCGGTCCGAGAAAGAAGGGTTGACCGAAGCGAAAGGATGGAAAGAAGCCGACACCAGTGTCCGGCACTGCCGTTGAGCTGATCGGCGTGCGTGGACGCGTCTCGTACCCGTACGTCGCGTGCGCCTCGTTCAATGCATGATCGTTGACAGTGGTGATTAGATTAGCGTTCAGCGTCGAGATGTGCGCCGGGCCCTCCGTACCGTTTGCCGTGGTTCCGTACGTCACTGGCCTGCCCGGTCTTTTGTACCAAGTGAAGAGTTAGTGTAGCGCGGTTAGCGATGTTGCTTGATAGCCGCCGTCGGGGGTGTGGGGAAGTGGGAAGCGCGTAGCGGTTTCCACTTCTCCATAC
>JAABUK010001408.1_pt1 | contig 46010 bp, 41 predicted proteins | sample 5559141 | NCBI WGS metagenome assembly JAABUK01 (sample SAMN10711869, study PRJNA513367) | rock metagenome | isolation source: Antarctica rocks | place: Antarctica: Victoria Land, Pudding Butte nord | collected 2016-01-03 | reverse complement strand
GGTGGTGGGGGAGGGTGGGCGAGGGGATGGGGACGGTCGATTCGTAGGACGGAGGCGCCATAGGAGGCGAGGAGGAGGCCGCAGAATGGCGCTGCAGAAATAATGTTAGAAGGGCGATGTTTGCGAAGGTTTGACACTGGGGCTCTCTCACCTGGAGCGAGACCTGCGAGCTCGAGCACACGAAGACCTTTCAAAGGCGGATCACCAGCCATACCGAAGGTCGTCTTCAGGAACCTGAATACATTGCGAGGCCAAGTCCGGCTACGCTCTCTTTGACAGACTACATGCTGGCGAATGCAAGACGAAGTTGAGAGGGAGCAATGATGGCTTTCAAACGTGCCGAGGTGCGGAGAAATGTGGAGGTGGAAATGCTTGGCATTCAGGAGAAGTGCAGGGTGCGCCTGAAGGAGCATCCACCATCCTTACGCCTCTGCGTTTTCAATGTGTTATGTGCAAAGCTTCAATGCATCAACTTTTGTCCATCTCTACGTTGAGTGAGACTATACTTCAGGTGCCAGTCGTTTCGTCCCGTGAAAGGTCCCCTATTGCAGCATGATTAGCCCGGTTGAACGAGTTCAGCTGATGCTCCTTGTCTACCACGGTCAATATCATATTCCCAGCTTCTCACTTGCCATCTGAGCACCCTTCACTCTATTTGCAATCTTCTTGAATGCTATCTCCCTCGCAAAATCTGGACTTCCATGCTTCGGCTTGACGTCTATGCTGAAAGGACTGAATCCGCAGTCATCGGTGGCACCCAATTGGTCTGTTGCAATATACTTGCTAGCTTCAACTAGGCTTTCGCACACTTCTTCTGGGCTTTCAACTTTAGGGTTCAGGGGGTTTATCACTCCCACAAAGGCAACCTGCTTGACGCCATTTGCATCCTTGCGGATCGTCTGGCCAATTCCCTTGTAAACCTTAGCCTTGTCGGCCTCGGAAGCGAGCTGAATCAGAAAATAGCCTGCATTCATCTGGAACATAGAAGGGAGAAGAGCATGATAATCGACTTCGCCAGAGTGAACCGAGTCGCAGTCTCCACCTGGGCAGGTATGGACACCGATGTTCTTGCGCTCTTCAGGTGAAAAGCGGTCCAGAACCCTACAGCCGTCGTCAGCGATGGTGCGAAGTTGGAATCTAGATTCACAGACTTATTGTTCAGGTCGACAAACGTTTGCAGTAGATTTGCCCCTGTCCATGGATTGCGCGGGTCTCTCTTTGAGGCAAGACGACCTGATCAGTCGTCAGAACTATGTGCGATTTGCCACCTTGTACAACTTGCCTTCAGTGAAGTCAACAGAGACGCGCCTGGCGCCTGCTTCGAAGCATCCTCGAATGTCTTTCTCGCACTTCAAACATTAGTCAAGCTTAACACGGTTGATTATCGAACGACTAACCTCTTTCACCAGATCCTCGATGAATTGTTCTTTCGGATAGCCTTCTACGGTGCCATCGAGAGGATATAGGAGGTACAGCATGCTAGGCGCAATGACTGCTTGCTTCATTGGAGCCCCTTTGGCATACGGCTGTGACTTCCTGAAATTCTCGTATGCATACGTCTTGTATCTAGTACCGTGAGTCTCGATGGCTGGTTCACAGCGATGTCGACTGCTCACTTGAAAGGCCCCTTGACGAGTCTTGGAAGCTGACGATGGTGACCGTCATCGAAGATGGCCTTTTCTCTGTCAGCTGAAACAACAGCCTCCGATTCCCAAGACGCACAAAGTATTGGCCATCAGCAGCAAGCCCATCAGCAAGACCTGTGCCGCTGAGAGTGCTATGGCCGAAGCGTTAGCGTCCAAAGCAAGAAGAATAGCGCCGAGCGTACTCGGTAATTGGATATGTCGCGAATCTGGTCGCATTAGTACTTGCTCGGCCACTCCGTGACCGAAAGACTCACGAGCTTGCTCTCTGCTCGCCATCTGTTATGAGAGTCTCGCCAGTCTGAGACATCTGGGACAGTGACTCCTCTACGGACTTGTCCTGTGCCTTGACAAACTCATCTTGCTTGATCTTGCCAGCATCGTAGTCGGCGTATGCCTGCTGTAGATCTGGAAGAGGTGTCAGCGCTGGCAATACGCCACCCTCGGTGGGAACCATTGACATGTCGGGCGTGGCAATGATCCAACTACTTCAGTAGGGATCCCCATGATGCTGCGCCGATATCAATGTTGAGAGGGTGTTTGAAGGATTGAAAAGATAAGAATGATTTGGAGGAGGGTAGATACACGCGTCAGCAATGCCACCTCTTCTCGCCGCCCAACAAAGGGCGAGAAGCTGTCGCGCCAAGTGTACAGTACTAACGCAAAAGTATCTACCCGCGGGCGCGTTTTTCTTGGCCAAATTTTGACGCGTTTTTTGATCATTATATTTGCACCATATATTATACCATGCCCAGAAGGCCTTTGGAGACGATTTCTGCGAATATCCCTCGTGGAGAAGAGCTTACACTCTATACTCGATCAAAAATAACAACTTTGCATGAGGATGGCGGCGAAATTCGCGATATTTTAAGGCGGTTAGAAATCTCCGAAAATATAATAAAATATATAATTAAAGCAGACTTTCAGTATTTAGAGAGTAATATTATATAGTATATAAATAGATCTAAGAAATATACTTTATTAAACGCTTCAAATATTATTTATTTTATTCAAATTCATCTAAAGTCTATATATATAAATATTTAATAAAATCTTTATATCTATCTCTTTTATAATATTCTCGATCATATTCTTAATTCTATAGATATTAAGAATTAAAAAACTCTTAAAAGATCTATATTAAAGTCTGAACATATTTAAATTTAATATATATAAGCTATAACTTATTTAAATTAGAAGCTTAAATAGAAATTTATTATTTTTTCAGATAAATGCTTAATAAAATAAGATAAGAAATAATAATGTTAATAAATCTTTTATATACTCACGCAGAAATAAAATAAAGAGATAATTAAGTTATATAATTTAAAGAAGAATATCTGTATTATAATTTAGAGTGCTATTTAAATAGAAGAAAGATTAGATTTAATTATAATAATCCGCGATAAGAAGATTGCTCGAAATAACTATTTCATCAACTTCTATCTTAAAGTTCTTAATAATTAAATAGAAATTTACTTTAAATCTAATGATATATTCATGCATAATAATATCAATATTTATATAACTAAAAAGATTAAAAATTAGTTTAGAGATGAGAGTATATTATTACTTAATTAGCCGCCTTATTCGTTAGATATAAATCCTATTAAATATATCTGAAAGAAGCTGAAAAAGATTCTTTATTAACGTTATTCAGAGCTGATTAAAATAAGCAAAAGTAAGGCTGATCTACTTACTCTAGAAACTGTAATTATAGACGCTTGAGAAGCTATATCTCAGATCTGGCTCGATTATCTAATTAATAGTATGCTAAGGCGGTAGAGGCCATCCGAAAGAAGAAAGGCTGGCACATCAAGTATTAGCATTGAGAGGCCTAATTCAGAAGTATCTCAGCCTTAAGGCCTGCTATTTGTGAATATTTTGTAACGGGTCTTACGAATAACCCATTAATTTTGATCTTGTAGTAGTAAAATGTATGGTGGTGAATAAAATGGTGGGTGGGGCGCGAAATTTCCGCGGGTAGATACTTTTGCGTAGGCACTGTAAGCTTCCCCGCGATTGTCATCGAGGGGGTCGACGGAGCTGAGATGTGTGGTCTACTACCAGCCAGTAGCATCTTTGCTTCCCCAGAATGCGCTACGGAAGCCTTTTCCACAGGCTGTTCGTACGGGTTAGGATCCAGACCATGCAGCCTGCTTTCAGCCCGAGGCGCCTGTAAATGTGGTAAGCCTCGCCGTGAAGTCACCACTGGCGACGCTCCCAGCAGCTCGCTGCTTGCCCGAAAAGAGAGTCCGGTGCCTGCCAATTCGACACAGCGATTCGGAGAAGTCGTTACTGATCAGAAATCAAATGCGTTCCTCTGCCTGGAGATTTGCGCACAATCGAGCCGGGCTTGTCATGTTCAGTTCTGATCGAATGATAACCGCCCTGTGATTGGTCAACTCTCTTCCCCTGTCTTGGCATGAAGACTAAAGGAAAATCTGCGCCGCTCTCACCTCGACACTCCCCCCTGCTCGCCGCATTTTCAACACCAGCTCACCCTTGACCCACTCGTTCCCTCGCCTCCGTCTGGCGCTCGACACGGCCACCAGCCTGTAGCAGGGGTGCTTGAATCTACGCCCATTGTCTATAGACGACTTTCATGGCATTGCCGCCCACGATGGACCTGCCCTTTTCCTCGACCGATCGCCTCGTCGACCTGCTACATATCACAAGTCGGGAGCCGCTTGGTCAGCTTGGCATAAATTACCATCGCCCACATCGTTTCGCTGCCTATAAAGTCCATCTTCACTCAAGTCCATTCTATCCGTTATGGGTAGGTAAGCCCCATTAGAAGAAGAGCTACTATAGTCAATGCCTTCACAGTAGGGGCACATGAGGTAGCCGAGGTAGGGCGCGGCCAAGGCAGTTATGTCGGCAAGATAATGAACGACTAGGACCGAACACTCGGTCGTATTTGGGCGGGGAATATGGCCAAGTATACCGGCTGACCGAGATACAATTGCCACGCCGAAGCGAGAGTTGAGTTCTGCAGAGAGAAGAAAATCTATGCCCGTTTCATTGCCAAAGGGTGTAAATTCGACTTCGTTCAACCCCACCGACAACTTGTGTTTGAGAGACTTCACTTGCTGATAAGTAACAGCCGCCATTTGTTTAGACAAAGTAACTTTGCTCTGCTACGGAGCTGCAAGCAGAAGTTCTGGCTAATACGAAACGGCGCGAGAGCAAGCTCAACAGTCAACACTTTATATCTGGAAAGTCGTATAGCTGCGACCACGCGCCGATAGCTCCATGGCGGAGAGCGCCTTAAAGCAACTTATCTGCTGTTGCCTAGAATCTGAGACATGGACTGAAGTAGTGGGCATCGAAAATTGACTGAAGAATCTGAGCATGGCTTTTTGCCTCGAACAAATTCAGGCTTCGTACGGCGACGCTTGTTCCAGAGATGCGCCATTCGGTGTAGTGACGTTTCAGATCAGAGCACGTCAGTGCTTGCGGCGATCTTGATACTGTCAAATTGATATTCGAGTCACTATGGCCCGGCAAAGAGCCGTCAAGCAGGCTGAATATCAAACAATTTTGTAGGCCTTTGCACGAAGCAGTTCAAAACGACCATCCGCCTGTTGCCGACTATCTGTTATATCATGGTGTGCCCCCTGAAATGAGGTTTTCCAATCCGCGGTCCAGAATAGGTCGTACCGTATGTTGGAATTTTTCTGGACCATAACTAGAACATCAATAAAGAAATGAGCTATGGCAACCCGCCCCTATTGGCGTAAGACAGAAATGGCGACTTATATAATCATCTCCATCTGACCATCTACTTAACAGGGAAACCTTCGATGACGTATCGCTCACCCGCTGGTTTCTTTCGCATGGCGCCGATCCCACCGCTCGCTGTATGTTTGACACGACGCCACTGTCAAACGCAGTTCGCGACGCTTCTCTTGATATAAGAACATTGCTTTTCGACAACGGTGGATCAAAAGAGTATGGAGAACTACTTCATTGGGCTATTTTCCGGCCGAGTGACGACTGCCTCGATGGTGTTAAGCTGATCCTCCGGAAAGGCGCACCGATCAACCTGCTCAAGTATCAAAACGACAAAAGCTCCTGGTCGTGGCGGAAACCTTTCAATCTTGGAACTCCTCTGCACACAGCAGCAAGGATCGGAAAAGTGGACATTGTTGAGGAACTGTTGAGCAATGGTGCAGATCCCTTCATCCGCGACTCTTGTGGGGAACTCGCTCTAGAAACCGCTCTCGACGAGAACCATGGCCTTGGTGGTGCAAATGCTGCGATCGGCCTGCGCCACTTCAACAAGTGTTGCGCACAAGCTGTAGCTCTACACCCTCTTCAGAGTAAAAATCCATTCTACCGACGTCCAAGATCACCGTAATCATCCTCGTCGTTACATGTGCTGCGTTCCTGTTGAGGTGGGAAAGATAATACTTGGAATGAAGCCTGGTTGAGCCGGTAGAATTCGAGCCGCGTCTTCAACCCGACTGGTTCTCACCTGATCAATTTTGCTTTCGCCTCGGCGTGCCTCGCCGGCTGCGTCCCGGCTGCGTCTGGCCTTTCTCGGAGAGCTGCGTCGCTTGTCGTCTTGAGCGGTTCTTTAAGACTCTCCGTGGTGTGTGCGGATTCGCTGACGTGTCAGGATTTGAGCGTCTCTCCGGTCTTGTGGATCGCTGTTGGCCACGGCGGAGCTCGTTAAAGCCTTGCTTCTCGGGGTCAATCAGTTCTACCACTCTGCTCAGCGCTCCGATACCTCGGAGAACGAGGGAACCTGCTCCCTGCCACCAGCATTCCTCTGAGCCATTACCCTAGGCTACCTTGCGTGCATTCAGGTGGTGATATTCCCCCCACCCTCAAACAAATCCTTCGCGGCGGACAGAAAGAATCGAGAATCTGCTTCCGCAACCTATCCTCCCCCTGCACTGCCCTGCTGGAGCGGAGTACGGAGGTACTCACTACCCGTATGTGTCCAGCGTTTATCACCCCTAACTTACTCCCCTTTCCGTCCTCATTCTCAGCAACACCATTAGCAGCGGCGGCGGAGGCGGCGAGAGCAGCCACAACATGCCCACACCACACATGTAACGAACTTCAAACCCTCTACAACGAGCGAGCGAGCGAGAGAGAGAGAGAGAAACTATCCATCTACCTGCCGAATGCGCTTGCCTCGCCTTACCTTGCCTCGCGTCTCCCCTTTCCCCTCCTCTTATCTAATAATCTCAAAACATCTATCAGCTTGCCCGCCAAACCAGCTATCTAGACCAGTTACCACCCACCTGAACGGCCTACTTGCGCAAACGATAAGACTTGACTAATTCGTTCCAAATCCTCCAACCTGTCAATAACTACAGTAATGGACTAAGTAAACCCTCCTCCTCTGTGGCCCGTCCACTACATACAGGATACAGGTAGGTAGTTAGTTACCCACGACGTTGCTTCCGTGATGGACAATTACCGATTTCGATTACCGAATACTTCCACTATTGCGTCTATTTAGTTGTCTATCCTCGGGTGGGTGGGGGAGTCGCATGTGGTAGAAATGGTAGGGGATTACATGGTTTACTTTAGGGATGATTTGAAGAGAGGAGGGAATATTCAAGCATTTCATTTGATCAGTTATTATGTAGTTTTTCCTATTCTTTCCTGTCCTTTCCTGTCCTGGCCTGGGCCCTCATTTCGTCCGTGTGCGAGGGTATCGAGGATGGAAACTGGGTGAGCATTAAGAAGCGATCTCCGGAAGGGCCTGTGGCTGTGCCGCCCAAGCACTTGGAGATGGGTGTTGTGAAGGTATGTACTGCAGACTCTCTCTCTCCCTCCCCCCCTCCTATGTCGTCCCTTCTACTCAGTCGGTAAACCGTCCCTCCCCAGAATCATTAATTAATCAATTAATCAATCATCCAAATCCGGATTCGCAACAAACAACCTCCCCTTCCCGCCCATCGTCATACTCCTCTCATCCACACTGCCCCTCCTCCTCAACTCCTCCGCCTTCTTCGCCTGCTCCGCCGCCACGGCCACAGCCGACACCCTTGACGGGCCCCTCAACTCTCCCGCTTCACCGAACTTATCTTCTTCGCCCGACCCACCTGAGCTGGGCGTCCCGCTCTTGCTACCACTAGCGCCACCACCACCAGTGGAGTGGGCGAAGTAGTAGTCTTTCTCGGGAAGGGGTGGAGCAGGTTGGTTCGTGGTGGGCGTTTCCGAGACTTCGGGGATATTTGCTTCGGGGCTGCCTCCTCCACCGGTTTCGTTGCCGGAAGGTGGAGTGCTACTTGTGCTGAATCTCGCCCCGGCTTGGCTTGAGCGAGGGTAGCCGGAGGGGTATTTACCGCTGTGGACGCTGCTTCGGCCGCTACCACTTCGATTGTGTATTCTTGCTGTTGCGCTCGCAGTATCGCCGATGCTTCGCCCGTCGTGGGGTTCTTCCTCTTCATCGCCTAGCATTTCGTTGGCGGATAGGCGGACCGGGACGGTGACGCCGGAGAGGTTGGCGGGGACGTAGGTTCCGGCTTTGGTGGAGCGGACTCTGCCGCTGGCGATGGTGGAGGTGCGGCCAGAGCCTGTGCCGTGGACTTCGAGGGCGGCGCGGTGTTTGGCGGCTTTTTGGGCAGCGGCGGTGCGAGGGTCGAGGGTTTGTGAGCGGTCACACCAGACTGTTGCTTTTTGTTTGCGCATGAGGGCGACGTAGGAGGTTGGCGCTAGGAGGGTGGAGGAGCGGGAGGAGGTACTTCGGCGGGGAGCGTTGGAATTGGTGGAGTTGTTTGTGCCACTGCGGTGGATGAGTTGTTGGTATTGTGTGGGTGGCATCGTTGGTGTGTGCTGATTACTGGAGACGCCGTTGGTGGAGGAGGTTTGAGATGAGAAACGCCGATGTGGATTTGAGCTGTGTGGTGGAGAGGGTGTGGCAGATGGATTGGGAAAGATGGAGGAGGATGTGGTTCGCGTACGGGAGTGGGATGCAGAGGAGGCTGCTCTTGGGGAGTTGTTGATTGGAGGAGACTGCGTGGGTGAGGGACGAAGAGGATATACTTGTGGTGATTGTTGATCTGCCTGATATTGAGCGATCGGTACCCTGGCTGCGGGCGGGAGGGGTTTGCGGTGAGGAGGTGCGAGAGCGGCAGGGAGACCTCCTCCTCGATGGTAGTCCACCATGTTGTCAGGGAAGTGAATACCCGTGACAGTCATCAACAGTGATGGTGACAATGATCTATGATCAGTGGATATGGACAATGTGAATGGATAATGGACGGGTCTCTCGGAGGGAAGGCTGAGATGAAGCGTGGGTTGGTAGAGAGCTAGTTGGTTCTTGATCTCGAGGCTAGCTGCTTGCCTGATGCACTTTGGTGGAGATTGGTTCACGAGGCAGTGAAGGGAGAGGAGATGCAGAAGCACGCAGCTAGGTGTATAATCCTGTTCAGAACGGAATATTCCTGTCGAGCAGATGGTCTGGCAATAGAACGAGGAGAGGGTGGTCCGAGTAGGTGGTATGCAGTGGCAGATGGGTCTCGTACGAGGTGAGATTGATGTCTTGACGAAAGAATGGGGATGGGGATAGGGATGCGGATGCGGATGTGGATGAGGGTGTGTTCTATTCCTGACCTGCGGGGCGCAGAGTTCACCAATAGCAAGGCGGCCAATACGCAGCTGGTTGAGACAGGAAAAAGGGACTTCCACGCATGTCCAGGGCGCATCCAGGCCGCCTCCAGGGACGTCACCCCCCAAATCCACTGCCTATTCCAGGCGGGTGTCCCCGGAAAGAAGGGAGGGCCAACTCGATTTAGTACACCTCGTTTGAACTCTACTTTATCCATATTACTTAGTGATTCTGCATTTGATCGATTTGACCGGGTTCACTGGGTTAATTCATCGACCAGCTTGCTCGTGCAGTATCCACTAATCCAGTATCTCCTCGTAACCATCATGATGCAACGTCGACGTCGTCCTACACCAGGGGACTCCACCAATGCTACCCTTCACCAAGTGACATCCAATACACCACTACCCAGTACGCGATATTAGAAACCTACAAACTGATTTGTAGTGATCCCATCCTTCCCGTCTCCCTGAAACTGGCATGGATTTCTCCTTCCGTCAAAGCCCCATTTCCTTTCCACCCGCGTGAGGCTGATGCAAATGCTGTGCCCTGCAACAGTCGAAAATTGCTCGCTCGGGTATGAGGTTGATGGCACTCCACTCCACAAATTCCCTGCGGAAAGAATGTCCTGTTTTGAAGGACACTCCTACTCGGACCCGTTGACTTGTAAGCGGCGCAGATCTCGGATCCAGTCTGATTTAATACTGCAGTATAGGTCCGAAAACTTAGCTTTCACAATTGTCTCCAAAGTGGTGGCTAGCAATGCTGAAGACATCCCTGATATGTGAATGACACTCATTTCTCGAGTCACCGGCCCGACTGTCATCTTTGCATATTCTTACCTTGGCCAAATTCTCCCTTCTGTGACCGAAGAGAGCGGCATCGAGATGGTCGCATCAACAAAAAGATCAATCCCGGAAGACAGAGTACTTCCTCCATAACACGTTGGTGATGGAAATGACCTCATGGCGCGAACTTGGCCACATTCAATCTCCAATCTCCAACGTCAGATCGGCTGCAATAATGATACAGTTGCGAATAACGGCTCGTCGGTGACTGGCAAGAGTTGGACCCAACGCTAGTGAGCCAAGATAGCGGTTAAGATGATGATCAACCAGGGCCGCCATACCTGTATATGTACGTACGCAAAGTCCGCCGCACGTCTCTGAGAATCTACTGGCACCACCAATGGCTGGCTGAACGACGATCTTGAAATTGTGGTCCTTTCTTGTTCGCATCGTCTCAGTGAAAGAGTAGGTCCCGTTGGCGCTGCTTCCGAGGAGAGTTGTTTTTCCCGCCCCTGCAATTATTCGTTTTCCAGCTCGATCTCCCCCAGCGGAATGCATCTTCACTCACGCCAGTTCGTGTCCAAGACACCGATCCATGGAGGTCCACAATGGATGTTGCAAAGGTTACGCGAAGGTATGCAAGGTTTATGGCATCAGGAGAAAATGGTTGAAGAATCGGTTCGAGATGTAGCGAAGAAGACCGTCCTCTCCAAATACAAAGCCGTCGAGAATCGGTTAGCCGATACAAGCCAAGAGGTCGTGATGCCTGTCTGAACAAGTGGGTTGGGAGCAGATGTGTTCACATTTGGAGTATTTTTGGCAAGTCAAGGGCAGCAGGAATGACCTGGGACATGCGCTCTTGGTGGGTTGTCCCAACCGCTCACCAGCTCTGGCTGCTCCAAAGCCGTCAAGAATCGGTCAAGTTGAATTTGCGATAGGACAATGGAAGATCAAAAGTCTCGCGGGATCGTCACCTAAATTGGGAGTGGTCAGAGTGCATACGCAAGTTTGTGAGGCAGATGGCATATTTGTGTAATATCGGTCATGCGAGCCCGATGACCTTCTCAGAAGTCTTGGTCCAAAGTCTTGAAGTTCACGGGTTTTCATGGGAGTTAAAACGTCCTGCCTGCTACTCGAACATGATTGTGACAGTCAATGTAGCTGAGCTTGCCAAGACCAACTACTATCGTCTGGCTTGCCAATCCTTCTTTGCATGTATCACGAATCCGTCAGAGGGAACCATGTGGCTTCGAAGCAAGATCGTAATGGATGCATTCGACTTGATCTTTGCATGAGCATCGGCCGACCAATGGGCTGCCACCGTCAGTCCTTGTTGTGCGGTGGTTCGCATAGTTGCACACATCTTGCTGGTAGGTGACTCAATGGTGGTATACAAATCGGAGTATCGACGACATAGAGAAAGCAAGGAGCGAGAGAACAAAGCCCAGAGAAAGAAGATGGATAGCGGACCGCTCTGACGGATGGTGCAGGATGAATTTGATTGGAATAGAGCGAAGAAAGAGACTCGAGCATTGGTGTATTCCCCCAAATGCAACTGGGCTAAACGGCGGAGAGCACAGTCGACAAATATAGGAGAAAATGCAATGCAATGCCAACACATCAAAGACGAACCCGGACGTGGGCGTAAGAACCCCTACCCGGGTTGGGACTTGCGATTCGACGCTGTCAGCGGAGCTGCATATTGCTGCGTGCGCTTAGTATGGGTAGGGTATGCCGCACCACTTAGACGCAGCTCGACGTGGCAGACCGAATCTGCAAACAAGAAGAAGGGACACCTATGATCTGCAGCGTCATGCCGCACGAGGACACCGTTTTGCTCCACTCAGCGTTTCCTGGTACCGGCGTGTGGTCGCCAGCGCTGCAGAAAATGTGGTCGACGAAGCAATCGCGCCCCTGTCGGGAGCCGTGTACGTGGCCAACTCATCCTCTTTACCACAGGGTAATTCCCAGATAGAGGTTCTTAGCTTTCAGCGTGGCGAAGGGTGGCTCCCCAGCTCCTCTGAAGAATCCGCGTTCGTAACCAGTCGTATGCTGATAGGCCGTCGTCTGGAGCCTGCAGAGGACCGGATCGAGTCGTGAAAACATCATCTAGTTCGTGAATTTGGAGAGGGTTTTTCCTCCATTGACCTGTCAGTGGGACCAGAGCTGGCGGCGGATGATTCCCCCTCGACTGGCGTCCTCCGCCCGCTTCAACCTCCCATTCGCCAACTCCTACGCTCCCCAGCTCTCGTCTGCTGTATTCGTTGGCAGCAATTGTCAACGCCTGCAAGTCATTCATCCTCTTCACAGATCCTTTCTTGCGCGCCAATTCACACTCTTCCACCATCGCCAGCCAGAGAATCCCGCTCATCACATCTTGAACGCGACACCTGAACCGTGATCTGCGCGCGTCTGACGCAAACGTACCCCCAAGCTAGCCCGGATAGCCACTCTTATCGATACTGCTGCTGTTCTCACCTGGAACGACCCTTCTTATGTGGTCAGCGTAGCAGAACCGACACTCTGCTGGAGGAAGCCAGACACCCTGGCAGCTCTGGAGAAACCTCGAGCTCGATATCACGAGTCCTCCAGCCGCGGCAGTATCCATGTTCAGCATGCCTCGCTTTCACCTGAGTCTACCCCACCCAGCTGTACGCTGTTGCTTGCTCCTCCGTCTGGTAGGAAACACTTTTCTGATCACAGTGTTACGCAGCTTTCACGTGCTCAGCAAGCGAACCCGCATCCTCCCAGCCCATTGATCCCCCCAAAGAGGAACCTGCAGAAAATGGGACATCATCACAGCAAGTGGTGATTTTAGCTGAACCCAAAATGACGACGTCCTTTGTGGCAAGTCAGAACGAAGCGGGACAGCAGATCCAGCAAATTCCAGTACCGAGCCCTCCAGCCGTGCTCCATCCCGAGCACTCCTTCCCATCTTCGCGCTCCTCCGGAACTAAAGGCAGCAAATCTCCAGAGATCACCTTTGATACGTTTGCGACAGAATTGCGCCTTCACAGACTCCAGGAAAGCAGAATCCATATATTGAAGCAGCAAGAAAAGACACTGCAGCGCGCTCTCGCTCTGTCCTCGAGGCTTTCGAGGACATTGAGCCAAGTCCAAGCTGGTCTGGTAGATACGTTGAAGATTGGCGATAAGCCAGGATTTGCAAATGCATACCATACAACTTTGGATCTCAAGGATGCCTGTAGTAGTCTGTGGAACCAGAGCATCACGTCTTTCGACCCTATCAATGAGGACAGGACCATTTCATCAAGCAGAGAGCCGGACTCTCTTACGTTCATGGACAAGCTGCCCCCTGGCCCACGAGCAGACGTTCTTGACTTTATCCATCTACTTCGTACTAATTCTTCATTTTTGGTTGATCGAATCAAACGCCTAAATCCAAGCCAAGTATCCGCTCTGGCCAGCTCTCCCAAGATGCACATCCCAAAGGACTCGATCTTTTCCTCCATGACACGTGGAACAAGTCAAGCATCCCAGCAGAAGCGCAACGCCGCCTTCTCAAATTCTCTGAGAGACACTGCCTGGTCACTAGAGAGGACTACTCCGGTTTCAGCCCTGCTATTCAATGTATACTCGGCCCTTTCGAGTCCCGATTCAGGTGATTATCTGATTCGTCTCGATACTTGGTCGTCAACTTGTGCAGATCTATATTCTCATTCTGACCAGGCATACCATTATCTTTTAAATGAAGTCCTGAACGCATCTGCGACGCTTCACGAATGGAGGGCCAAGCCAAGGATAGATCTTTTCTTGATGAACTTATTGCAAACTGGGGCCTTCCTGTTGGAGCTAGTAGAGGATACCACTGCCTCGGACGATTTCCGCTTTCCCGTTTCTGACCCTCTCCGCACCCAGGAAGCCGAAGATTTCTTTGACAATGCCGTCCAGGAACTATTTGCAATCCTCAACGATCGCGATGGCGGACTACCATTCGGTGCTCTTCATTTTGGTTCTGCCGTCCTCGGGAAATTGAGTCAAGGTGAAGAGCAGAGCTCGTTCCGCGGATTCTTGCTTTATTCATGGTACTTTTGTGATTTTCTCTTTTCTGCATTAACAATGCCAGAGGTTTGGAGCCACGGCCACTCGATGATTCTGTCTGACCTTGTCCAGACAAAAAGGATGTTGCTGCATTACCATGTCAGCAAAAATGCAAGAGAAAATATATTGAAGGAAGTCGCAATTCGCGCTCAATCAAGGGTGGCGGAATTCCTTGATCCAACGTAAGTATCAGCCACGAGCACAAATCTTCAATACGTCTAAGTTCTTTTCAGATTGAGCCCAACACGTCTCTCACCATTGATGCGAGCACAGCTTGAACAGATGGTCTCTTGTCTCATCGACATCAAAGTTGAGAGTCCGAAGCACAACGCAGTGCAATCCAGCTCTGCGCCGGTCATTCTGCAACCTGGCTGCCTGACCCTATCCGTTTCTGATGTCTTACTGCTTATCGACATGCTGGTACCTCAGCCACCGCCCAATCCCACTCCCTGGGATCCGTTTCTGAATTCTAGTGCTACTGCATTCGCGGCTCAGTATCGGCAAGGTCTTCCTCCTCTTTCCAAGATTTTCCCATCAGAACAGCCACATCCGCCTAGCTTTGCACAAAATTCTCTGCCTATCAATCAGTCATCAGCAACGGCTCTTGTGCGAAAGTTCGATCAAGTCCGGCGCGATCTGCATGCAGTCATGGACCGGAACGCGGTTTACCCCTTACCTCATCCAGCTCAAGACTCATGGGCAGTCTTAGAGATTGACAGCAAAGGGTATCCCATGACTGGGAGACTGCCAGGACAGGCTTGTGACAATAGTAGTACTTTGCATGTCTCTAAGTCTTCATCAGAGATTGATTGCTTTCCTCAAGTTGCTCATGCGAATCTAGATACTGTGCAAAGAGCCTCTCTGAGATTGATTGATGAGCATGAAGGTCTTATTAGCACGCCAAGGTTCAACTCCGGGAGCGATGAGGCGTATCGAACAAAAGTGTCTCTTGAACGACTTTTTGCAGTGGAGCTTGAACTTGCAGAAGCGAACGCTGACAGCAGGAATGCGCGGTACTGGTGGATCGCCCTAAGAGCACTTCGTACAGAGTATCCTCTCTGTGTATTAGCCCAGAACGACACTCGGATCCTGCGGCGGATACTGTCAATTTCACAACACAGGTATTGCACAATTCAGCGCGAGACTCAAACCGTGGAAGCAAGTCTCCGAAATCTTGAAGAGGCCTACGACAGAATTTGTGGAATAACTTCAGATGTTTTGGGTCGGTTAGATAGGTTGAGAGACAAAATGTGGTATTTGGCAGATGTTACACACTCCAGCATCTATGAAGTGACGAGGAACGTTACACAGGCCCTGAGAAACATGGCTTCTCCGGGCTCGATGCTGAATCAGCCCTCCTCTGCATCAATCCGTGGTCGAAGGAAACCTCGATCTCTCGCGGAGTCCATTCTGCAAGAACCAGAAGTGCAGACTACGAGCATCATGAAAGCCCCGCTTGAGCAAGGCGGCCCGAAAAAGCTGGCGGACGAGCAGGTTGATATGACCAGAAGATGGTTTCAACGTTCTGGTGTGGACAACTTTTGCAAAGGAGAGGAGCGTATTCATCGATTCTGCATGGAGATCAGAGTAGCGGCCAGCAGACTCGTTGGAGAATCGATGTTAGAGAGTCCAGTTCTCTGGTCGAGTGAGCTGTATTTTCGACAACGGACGTCTGTGGATGGACTTGTCACCAGGTCGATGCCTATATCGACCGTGACGAGGCCATCCAGTATCCTGAGCGAAGAAGGCCCCACTTCTTACCTGCAGACGCACCAGGGTTTACGTGGTTTCGAAAATGCTGCGCGGCCGCAAGCATTTGACAGCCAAAGCTCTCCGGGCCGAAAGAGCTCGTTCCACAGTCTGGGATCCGACAGGTGGAGGACAATGAGGGACCTCCATGGCGGTGATGTCTTATCCCTCGCAGACTCGCCAGGCAGAGCTGTTTCAGCTACAACTACAGACTCAATCAATTCTTTCTGGTCGCCGCTCCCTACGCAGCCACAGTCAGCAGCAAGCGTGTCAAGTCTACCCTCCCGACCTCCCTCCTTTATCAACGACACTTCTAGTCCCAGGCCGATCGACCAGAATGGTCCTCGGAGAGTCAAGTTTTTTGAGGAGTTGCGACAGAGAGTGATCAACCTGTTACTTAGTGACCTCGGATCTCCTGTGTGGAGCTGTGGAAGCGAAACTGATACGTGGCTTGCCGACATGCTCAGACAGAATCCGGTTCGATGGCAACTACGAAAGCGAGAGAGTCTGGAAAGACTGCTTGGAAGTGATAGAATATCCAGCTCTCCAGCAGTGAAGGCTGTTCCAATCGTAAAGAGGGCCTCCAAACCTCGGAGAAGCACGTCATCGGGGCCATTTATCCCCATGGTTCAAAACCTTCGTCCAGGTTCATCAGTTTTGACCGACAATGGCAAGACTGAGGTCGAGGATCCTAGCGAAATCCTTGCACCCCCGGATGAATTCTCGTACCAGACTGCATACGAAGATCTCATGAAGGGATTTTCGAAGCAAGCTGACCCGATCCTGAAGCTCGATATTCTAGGCGATCTGAAATCGCTCGTCTTTTCTTCAATACAGCAGAGACAGGAACTCGCCCGGAGCTTTGGCAATAAACGCTCCACGCGGATACCTACTACAAGAATTCTAGTGAAATCTGCACCCTCAAGCCGTCGCAGCAGTTTGATCAATGCCATACTCTCCGAGTCGACATCATCCTCGCAGCAACGTTGGGATGACGCCAATGGCGCTTATCTAGAGCTGTCAATGCCATCTGACTCGCCAGTTGATGAAAAAGAGATAGTGAATGAGATCAAATTGGTTTTGATGAAAACAAGACCGAAGACGCTCTTTCGAGATCTTCAATTCATCACTGCTTTCGTTCCCTCCGATGTATTGAACAAGACGACAGGTGGAAAGGCATTCCTGCAGGTCGGCCTTGCCGCTTTGGCATTCAAAGATGATGTCTGTCGGAGTTTGGTCTCTGTTGCGGACAAAATCATGGTCCATGATAGTGTGAAGCGAAAGTCCCCTCCGCCCGGGACTGTTGAGTATTCGCTTCGGGATGCGGCACAAATGTGGATTCTGGCGGCCAAGGAAGGGAATGCCACTGCACAGCGAGAGCTTGCGATCCTCTATCTCAGCAACCCGGAGCTCCTTCCGTCTGTCAGCTTACCCCTGACCGCTCCCCGCGACATCTTCAAGTCCGAGATGAAGTATTGGCCGGCGGACGGTTCGAACAGATCCAGCTCGCAGGCGATGTGCTTGGCTTTGCACTGGATGCAACTAGCAGCGAGCAACGGCGACGCTATCGCCAAGAGGAGGTTGAAGCAGCGAGAAGCTGGAGAGTTGACTCGGTAACACCTACGTTCTTTCTTTTTCTATTTCGTTCCAGTTACTTGCCTCGTAGCTGGCTGGAGTTATGGACGAAAGTTCTACCGCGGGATACACTGCTGCTGTCATCCATGTGTTGGTGTCTCCATGGGTTTCGCTTTCTCGTTTGCACCATGGGTGGGACTCTGGCCATATTTTGGCATGCATCGCGGCATTTGCAGCATGTTCAACTCGAATGAGCGACGGCGTACAATTGGTTTGAGTTTGTTGAGATCAGGCTGCTAGCATGCAACTTCGAGCCAATCTACAGGTTGACATTTCCCAATGTCCTTCGTCTTGCTCATTAAAGATTGGCCGGCCAGCGGCGGCATGTTGTTTCCCTCTAGCCTCCAACATGATTGGCATGCGCGGAGTGGATTTGCTGTACGACCGCTTAGTGAGTAGGAGGGCAAGGATCTGGCCGGCACGGGGTTGCAACCCCATTCCCCGTCGCTGCCCGAGTGTGTAGATCATGGTACGAGTAGTGCTGCCGGCGAATGGTTCGTGCGACTGGACTAGGGAGAAGTCGTATGACAGGAGTATGATGACCATCGAGTTGGAGTTGGAGTCGGAGCCGCGGCCCATTGCAGTCAGTGGTCAGTGGTGGAGATTCGAGAATTTTAGTCTCTCCTACCAGAATCAAGCGGGTAAGACGTCACAGCCGCTCTCCCTTGTTTGGTACTGTACGTTACTCAGTACCCGTATCACTGTACCCGTATCACGGTACCAGTATCACGGTACCAGTATCACGGTACCAGTATCACGGTACCAGTATCACGGTACCAGTATCACGGTACCAGTATCACGGTACCAGTATCACGGTACCAGGATCACGCCGCCGAACCTCCCCACTTCGGCCGCCATGATTCCTGCTTGTGATGAACACCACACTCACCCTCCACTCTCTCTCACTATCCTACTGTCTAGACCCACTCCTTGCCAGACTCCGTCGAATCCCCCTTTTCCCTCCGTCTTCTGTACTTGAAGCCGACTCTTCTACGCTTGATACATTGTAATACGCATTGTCACTCCCTGCCTCAACCATCTCAGCGTCATTGTAACCATCTAACAACGTCACGTGTCAATCAATCCTCCGTCCACGGCTCCTAGAATCTCTCAACATGCCGGCCATTTCAGAAGATCCTCTACCGGTCTTGCATCAGCCAGGTGATTTGAACAAACGGCCAAAAGGTACAAACTTCTTTGGCGGTGAAAAGCAGCCATTGCCCCTTTGCAGCTGCTTCTACACTGCTGTTCAAAACCGAAGCAAAATACTGACTTTCCTTTAGGCATCCTCAAAAATCCTTCTTTCTCTGGCTCTGGTGAAAATCAAACATCACCTACCAGAGATGTCTCCATAGACCTGTCTACTGCACCCACTGTTACCGAGACCGGTCATCAAAACGAGCTTACTCTACAAAACACCCTTCAAAATGCCGGTCATCGACGCTCCAGCTCAGGAGCTCGTCGCGCATCGGCCACGAGAAGACACTCGCAGCCCAACAACCTTCCTGGAACGAATGAGGAGGGCGAGAACATGAGGCTCAAATGGGACGAGGCCAATCTGTATCTGGCTGAGCAACAGAAGACCTCGACCATGAAGATAACAGAACCCAAGACGCCATATGAGCATGCAAGGGATTTACCCGATGAAGATGAGGAAGAGGATGTTGCCATTGATCCTAGATACGTCGACGTTGATGAGTTGGATAAGCAGAAGAGAGCAATGAAGGGGGGCAGGGAGAGCGAAATACCGGGTCTCGAGCTTGGCGACCCTGAGGAACTTGCTAATGCGCAAACCGAAGACGACGATTCGCGGATTCTTCGAGGTGGAAGTCTCTCGAGGGAGGGAAGCACTGGCAGTCGCGAAAAGCATGTTAATGTGGCGCCTGAGGAACAAACACCTGTGGGCATGCCGACCAGAGAGGAGCTCGAGAAGCACAAGCAGTTCGAGGAACACAGGAAGAAGCACTACGAGATGCGAGACATCAAGGGCTTGCTTGGGTAAGCCGTTGCAATATTCCTGCCCCGGCGCAATCCTGTTAATCAATTCATAGACATCCCGAAGACGTGGACGCCATGGACGAAGACGAGGACGAGAAGGCGCGCCAGATGCCAGACCTCCCCTCGCGTGGCATCAACGGCGCTCGATGACGACCTTGCACGCGTTGGTGGACTTCTTTTCGCATTGCGGAACTTATTTTATTGCGACACTCCTGTATCACCCTGAGTAAGGGTCCCTTTTTCGGGGCCTTGACATGCTCAGGTCCCCCGATGGCTTCAAGGTCCTGTCTCGAAGCCTCAAGCGTTCGCAACACTGTTGTAGTATCTCGTCAGAAAAAGTCCAAGACTAGATTACGAAGTTTCTCGGTCATACTGCTCCTGGCTAGTCACACGATCATGACTTTTACCCACCAATCCCGGACCGGACCAAGTAAAGTCAACGATGTCACACACAAAACTCCTTCCCCGTCGCCCCGTCCCCTCTCCCTCAAGCACCCGGGTTTCCACTTCTTTTCCCTGTTCCACAACGCCTGCCAATTCGCCGTTTCAGGTCTTTGGACCGATTGGCAGCTCCGCACCCGGAACGGGGAACCGTTGATCGTCATTCCGTCCGCTGCAGACATGCAAGGTGCAGTGCCGGTGACGTTGCCCTCGCTGTTGCTATAGGATGAGCACGGGTCCGCCTCCACGTCGTCTACGCCAGCTGCCGGGATGGGAGGTGTGAGCATTGCGCGGAAGCTTGGCTATCCTCAGAACGGCTGAAGCCAGAAAAAGCGGAACGAGAGCATCTGAACTGTATGGTTGCTTCCCTTTGATGTGTGCGTTAGTTACTTATCTTAGCACAGTAAAGTAGAAGGAATAGTAATGAGGGTAATACTGCGTACTGCGCAATGCGATTCAGACGTCTATAGAGGTACGATATGTACAACAATCTTGGCTACTGAAGATGAAAGTGACTGAAGTAAACAAATAGGCTTGATTCGGCCAATCTGCACCCTTTCCCATCACTAAATGGATACGTCGGCCGCGTACTGAGCCTGTGGCCCCACAGCGTGACGAATCCTTATCTGTGCGCACGAGGACGGGACTTATCTGATGAAGAAAGGCGAGAGGGACCAGAACAGCATGGAGAGGCAAACATTGGCTGCACGATGAAGGGCGTCTGGCGATCGCCGGAGGCCAGTGGATTCCTTTGAGACGACGTGCTTAAGGAGGAGGACGAATTCATCATGTGGCGAACCTCGTTCTGCTCAATCTGACGAGTGACGGACTCTGTGGCAGAATGACATCGCAACGCAAATGGCTTTGGCCTTTGTAGTGTTGCCGGGCAGAACAATGAAAGAATTTGCAGTGCGATTGATCAACGATGCCGCGCCGCACACTATCACCCATTTTCTAACGCGATCCGGCGACTCCACGAGATATTTCTACTGCTGCATATGCTATGGCTTGATTGTAATCAATGCCCTTCCTCTTTGCTTGAGAGTGATTAGGCTAATCACCAGCGTTTCAGTGCAACCAGTCATCACGATGCTAGATTCGCTCCGACAGAGAAACCTGAGGACGAAGTAGGTCGACGATCACTCACCGCCTTGCTGAAAAGCTACATCGAGACTATGAATGATCTTGAGGTCGAAACTTGGATTGTGCACGTTGCCCTTCTAGGATGGGATTGGAATCAGAGCCTTCCACCCTGGGATACCGATCTCGATGTCCAGGTATCGGCAGAGAGCATAGCGTTGCTGGCTGACTCTCACAACATGACCGAATACCGCTACCCCATGTCTGAAGGGGGAGTTTCCTCGGACCTACCTGCTGGACATTAACCCACACTACTTTAGTACCTCGGAAGCAAGACGTTGCCAATAAAATCGACGGTCGTTGGATCGACACGGCTAATGGGAAATTTATTGATGTCACAGCAGTGCACCGCGAGGAGATGAAGACGGTCAGATCGAAGTCCAGCATTCTCTTCTGCGAAGATGGCCATCAATACAGAGTAAGGCGTCCTTTGCGTGAACACAATGTGCAACCCATTCTGAATCGCGCACCAGGAAGGAGACATACATTCGCTACACCCATACTTACTCGAAGACATCAGGGTTAATGTTCCATTTTGATAACGAAAGAGTCCTTCGAGAAGAATATGGCAGCAGGGCGCTCACGAATGGCCGCTTTCACTGGTACCACTTCAAAAGACAGAGCCAAGAGTCTGCCTCTGACCAGATTATAGGCATCGATTCAATCCTGCATCCAAGACATGGATACCCAAGTGATCACATGACATGTGAATATAGGTGCTGAAGGGTGATTAGCCGCTGCCCATCGGCGCTTCTGTCGTCGAAGAGGTTTGCATGGAGGATTCTTCAGCCTCGGAAGCCTCTACCATTCCTCCCACGTCGTCGCCCCTTCCCCTTGGCCGTTAGAAAAGGTACACAATCGCATCGGTTACTCCATAAGGATGACCAAAACCACGTAAAGGACCTCCGTGCAGTGTCCCATTATCCTCAATCCGATATTTGCATTTGCAGAGAACATGACTGTACTATTGCACATGATGGTACCTCGTTCCAGAGGAAGCGTCACCCCTGCGCTCCCACTGTCACGCTCTCATCTCGGTATCCCAGCCCTTCCAGATTAGTTGTCTTGGCGATCAGAAGGTAGAGAGAATGGTCTGTCTACCTGCGGTTATAGCTTGCAGCAGCGGCTGAATTTCCGTAACTGTCGACATTATCGACGTGAGCACCCCGTGCGAAAGCAAGATGCTGGCCACTTGTTGTCGTAGTTAGAACGGACAGGCCATTGGCAAGGGAGTGGGAATCCCATCATGATCCCCTTACATTAACATTGGTTGCATGCCTTGATCAAGATTGGAAGCAATGCCTGTTATCGTTTCCTGCAGGCAGCCACATGGTGTAGCGATGTCTGATGCAGCCCGCCGTCGCTTCTCCTGACGCAAACTCTATGCAATCCGTCCTTGCGGGCGCAGTGGTTCGATCATAGCGGGGGAAACGAGACGCACGACTTGGGCGAGCATGATATCTGAAGCGCAGATTCGGGGTGAGGTCTAATTATCCAGCAACTAAATTGTAGACCATCCATGTCATGGCAGGTAAACGTGTCCAAACATGCGACGGACATTTTTGGCGGAGTTGTTAACCCGGTGCCCTGCCAATCCAACAGCAAAAAATTTCAATGTTTTCCTTCTGGAGCAAGAGGCCGAATGTCTTAGATGTCGTTTCTTGTTTGCCTTCCGAAAAGTCGGCCCCAAAGGGGCTAATTAGGGTTTCGAAGGGAGAAAGCCGCAACTGAGCGGCATAATTTTCGTGGCTTGTGGGACCAAGTTGTGGATGGATCGCCTTCACTTTGGTTAGATAGAACACAACATACGTGCTGAAGGGAGTCATGCTTCATCGACTTACTCGTAACTGTGGCAGGAGGGACATCCTCTTCTTAACCACTTCCTGAGATTGGTTAACGACATAATAAGAAGACTTGTTCATCATTATTTGACTTTGATATGTATAGTTTTCTGCCAAAAGTATCGATTCAGTCACGTTAAATACAATCAAATGAATATACATATTGATTTCAGTAACAATATGTAGAGTTCCGACTTGCCCTGAAGAGACTTAAATCCTGCAGTATATATCACACCAAGTAACACAAACTACATTACAGTTGAGAGAGCGCACACTTCCGCACCTTTTTCTTTACGTAGAAAATTCGATGACTATTGACATTTCTTTGTTTGTTTGTGTTCGAGCAAGGAGGATTGATCAATAGAGGGGAGTACACATTTGAAAGGGAGTGGGGTTCATTGATTACTCTACACTGAGTGGGTTAACCTTTCTAGTACATGTGCGTGGTTGTTGGGAATGGATAGATGATCAGGGGCGTTGGGGTGGGCAGTGCTGGATTGTTCTTCATAAAATATAGGTCTCATTCAAGGATGCTAGTACGTTGCAAAGGCCATGCGTGATACTGTGATGTCAGCTCGGAGGGTCAGGAAGCAGGGGTGTTGTGATGTGAGATTTCAATTTCGCGGTCTGCTGTGTCTCGCGACCAACATACAGTACAGCAAAGCTCTGTTTGATCGAAAGGGTTCACGGATTGGCTTTCGATTTCGTGTGAGCCGCCCCGGTTCAATACCTGGGAGTCATTCTTGCTGTTTGCAACAGCTGCAATGCCAATACTCCAATCCGGAACCTTTGACCCAACGTACACCGGCTCCCCAGCTATACGGGTGATGCGAAATGTGTCTCAAAAGACCACCTCACCAAACTCCAATAGAACATTGCCTCCTTCCATGACTCTTCAAGCCTGTAAAGTGATATCTTATTTCTCCCCACCCTTCCCCCCAGCACCACTAGTAGTCACAGCCTCACTTCCACCCCCTGTCAATTTGGCCGCCTGAACAGCCATAGTCTTCTGCTGCCACGCGACCGTCCCACCCTGTCTGCGCACAGTCCTGATCTCGTCACTACTGAAGCCCGGCACGCGGATATTGAACTGGCGCTCGAGGACGAGCTGGACGTCGCGGACTTCGAGAGAGGAGGCGCCGCGGAGTTTGGCGAGCTTGCAGGCGGTGCTGATGACGTCGTCGACGAAGTCGTCGGCTACGTTGAGGACGATCTGGTAACGGTTAGTGGGCTTCATTTGGTGGCCAAGGGTGGAGATGAGGCCTACCTCTTCCGCTTCAGGGGTCAGCATATCTTCTTCCCCCGGACCACAGACTTCTCGCGCGAGTTCGTTGACCTTCTTCTTTGATAAGACTCTTCCATCCTCACTGGTTTCGAGAACGTAGCCGGGCATGGTGGGAATGGCAGGTTCGCCCATCTGCCCAGGCATGCCCACAACTGGTCCACCATTCAAGGTCGGCCGAGCTGGCGGCATCGGGACTGGTCGCGGAGCGGTGACATTGAGGTTCTTGGGGATATTGAGGCGTTCTTCCTTCTTCGAAGGATTCATAAAGCCGGCATTTTGGGGCGGGTGAGCATGAGTCGCAGATTGTGGCTGACTTTGAGGGTAGGTTGAGTTGGTTTTCTGGAGCCCAGACTGGACGGAGAAAGGTTGTGGACCACCATCCTGTTGTGTTTGTGACATGGCTGATTGAGGAGTCTGTTGCGGTTGTTGTTGCTGGCCGGATGGCGTATGTGAGGGTTGCGGTTGCGTGTTTGGAGGACTCATAGACTCTGGTTGGTTGGCAGCAGCGTTCGTGGCTCGATCGCGCGCGGCAGACACCGCAGAACTGATCGAATGTGCTTGCGGTCCTCCTGGCTGTGTAGGTTGACCAGCTTGTATGCTTGGCTCAGCCTGATTAGTGTTCTCGCTTTGCGCGGTGTTCGCCTGATTCTGCGCCTCATATCTTTGCTGTTGTGCGGTGATACGGAATTGGTTCTGTTGGTCTTTGAACTTCTCCATAAAGCTATTACTCTCCGCTAGGACTTTGTTGCATTGCATTATCTTAGTATGTAGACCCTCCCGTTCTTGTTGAGTAAGTGGGTTACCGCTCTGGTTTCTTATTTGCGCGTCCCTTGAAACTTCTGCTTTCTTCTTGTTCGCATGTTCAGCTCTCTGCATAGCCTGAGCCAGTCTATTGCGAGCCTCTCTCAACCAGTTTTCTGCCGCCGTCGAACCCTCTGCCATTGTTGGCGGGAGCGCAAAAGGGTAAGCACTGACCTTTGCCTGGATATGCGGCAGAATCTGGTTGGCCTGAATGCCCAACCCAGCAGGCCGTGTCCCTTCTGCCTCATTCGACGGTCCAGGCTGCTGGGCAATCAATCCTTGTTGCTGCTGTTGACGCTGTTGTGCATTGAACCTCTTCATTCCCGCCATGAGGCTTGTCGACACCTGCGCCAGACTGGCCAGCGCTTTTTGATATTCTGGACCACCCTGGGGGTTGTTGCGAAGGTTCTCCCAAAGTCGTTGGATGAATGCCTCGTGCTGCTGTTTCTTGTCGTCGTTGAGATGTGGTAATCTTTTGACCTGTTCTGGCCGGATCATGGAAGCTAGCTGCTGCTGTTGTTGTGAGCTTGCCTGAGCATTGCCCGAGGCGTCCATGATCGCAAGATGTCACAGGAGGAATGAGGACAAAGACCGGGTGACTGCAGGGTGTGGGTATGACGGGTATGGGAAGGAGGCGGACGACCTCGAGACTGCTGTGACCATGAACGGAGTGCGTTGAAGGGTCCTCTGCTGATGGAGGTCACTGATAGGAATGCTGTCGGCAGAGTGTAGCAAAGGCTACGGAGGGTATGTCAAGGTGAGGGTACGAGCATCGCCGACTACGCTCCAGTCACATTCTTCGGCGTATTGACCAGCAACCCATGGCGTAGATTCGCAGAGGATACAGAGCAATGCTTCCAGCTCAGAAGTACGCAAAAGAGGGCGGTCAGAAGGGTTCTTGTAGGATGAGTCTCTACACAAGACAGTGAAGCCTGCGCAAGGGAATAAAGGCCCCGCAGCCAAAGTTGAGAGGCTTGTGAAGAGCCTCAAAGCTTGGCTTCAGACTGGTCTACAAGCGCTCTCCACGTCTTGGTTTTGCACGTGACCATGATTCTGAATCGGGCATCCATGAACCGTGTTCTATCAATGGAGGACACAAGCAGTAGCCAGAACAAATCCCACGACGCCGGAAGCATACTGACGACATCTGTTGTCGTTAATGGTGAAAATGACACACACACACTTGGGAGCGACATCAGACAATCAACTCATCCAACGTTCCACTGTGCGGAGCTAGAGTTCGACCATGTCACAGCGCCTCGCTATGCCAGAGCCCCATAAGCCATTACCATGCCACGGAGTCTTGATGCATCCATTCACGTCATCCCTCTGATACTGTCCAGGACAGCTTCCAGCAGCCTTAAGTCGTATGAGCCTGCCACCCGCTCTATAACTTCAAGGTGTTCCCTGATTCCCCGCTTATCCACAGTTCCCTCCCATTTCCCACCACATGTACAATGCTCCCCAAACACTGCTGTGTCACCCTGTAATCTACCACACTTGACACATTTCAAATCCTGCATCTGCCACTCAAGCACCCATCGCTGCACCCTCGCGATTAGCTTCTCTTCCAGCACAAGCCGGTTGAACTCTGCACCACAAGCCTTGCACTTCCATGCCTTGCTCTCCACAGCCTCGCCCTCCGGCCTAGGCGGCGAAGGGAGAATGTCCTCGTCTCGGCAGAGATCTAGGTCGCGCGTCATGGTACACGACTCACAGCTCAGCTGCTCAAACTTGAGGCTCTTACTCGGATTCTCATAGCGGCCTTCAGAAGAGAACTCGCGAACCTCAAACAAGGCGAGGAGATCTTTTCTTAGTAGTCTCGTTTCCAATTGCAAAGGTTTCGACAGTGACATCACTTGCATGAGTGCTTTGACCAGCTCGAGGACGGGGTTGCGATTCGGAGTGTCGAGCGTACCGCTAGGAAGGGAGGGAAACGACCAATCGCTGACAAGTTCCGGGTGAAGGAGCTCGTCACGCTGCCGGCGAATAAGCGCAGTGATCTCCTTCTTCAGAGGCTTGCTGAAGGGCTCTTTCAAAATCGTGGTGATCTCTGTGCTGGTTGGGTCTTCAGTGAGACTGGTAAATGTGGTAAGCAGCTGAGTCGCTCTTGGTGTTGAAGAAGCATTGTCTGAGGAAGCGACTTGTGGACGCTTCAGCCGGTGGACCAAATCAATGTACTCAACGACCCAGTGATCGAAATCCGATTGCAGTGGAAGCGGTAGAAATCGAGACAGCTGCCAGTGCATGATGGTCTCCAGGTTGGTGTCGTCTGTATGCTGATCGATAACTGACGTGCCTTTGCCGCCGTAGTTGTATGGGTCGTACCAGACAAGCATATCCCAATAGTCTCTTACTTGCAGATCCAAGAAGTGGAACAGCGGTTTCTGCTGTATGCTTTTGATGATGTACTGAGAGTAAGCATAAGCGTTACCGACGTCCTGTTTGCTGGTCTGGAGCAGCAGCCGGTTCGAGCTGGCAAAGACAGTTTGCGACCCGACCCGCCTGAAATCGGCCATCAACTGTTGGAAAGCCTTCTTCGACATGGTCTGCACATAATAGTGAAGAGAACGGTCGTAAAGAAACGAGGTGGGGCTTTCGACCCAGCGCACCAGGTGTTGCACCATCACGTCTGCCAGCGAATTGCCCCGACACGCCTCGGCCCACCATGCTTTGACCATTTCACGAAGAACAAGAAGAGGTGCATTTGCAAATGCACTGGCAGAAGCCAGAGTCCCATTCTCATCTGTATTATCGCCCTCAGCGGCCGGATTGAAGCTGATCGAGTCATTGGATCCTTCGAGCTCGTTTATCAGAGATGATGTGAGGATGGTATTGATAGCCAGGTTTCGCACCTCAAGGTCGATACAGACCGAAGAGTAGGCACCCGCGTTATTGATATTGGGCGTCTCCACCTTGTCAGTGAGGGGTCCGCGAATGTCATCTTTTTCATGACCACCATGGTCAGGAATGGGCCTTTCAGACCACCAGAGCACAACATTGCTTCGTTGCAACCGCCGAGCGTACGCGATGTCCACAAGGAATCGAGGATCGTCACACGCAAGATTGCAGAGTGGCACATCTCCATACCGGGCCAGTTCAACTAGGTGGGATATCCAGGAACTCAACGTCAAATAATGCGAAACTGATCGCCTAGCTGCGTATGCTTGCCAACCCAACGGAGGCAAATCAGAATCAGATGTCTCGGAGCGAAGAGCAAGAACAGGGTATGCTCTCAAAATGCCAATGTCATGAACAAGTTGACGCTGTAGTGGAGACTGAATAACCAGAAGCATTGGCTTCGTCTCTTCACCACGCCATTTCTTAACGAGATCTCCCACTTCAAGGTAAGCTTTGCGTTTTGTTGTCGCTTGGCTTGTCTTGAAGTGAATTTTGTCTTGGTATGGGAAAATCGATTGCCAGCTCTGATCGTTGCCCTCCTCTGCTTTGCGTAGAAGCTGTTCTGCATAAACCTTGTCAACATTCGGAAGACCTTGCGCCTCTCGCTTGCGATTCAAGATCACGATCTGTGCCTCTGTCCGCTCGGACGAGAATAAAGTAAAGACTTGCCTTTCACCTGCCACAACGTGATACAAGAACAGATATCCCATCTCAGACGGATCCGAGAGGTATGGGTCTTTAGACGAGCTTCTTAGCAAGGCGGGCAGATCGAAACCATGCTCTAAGCCTTTGCCAAGAACCCCTTCTTGACTTTCGTCGAACGAGCACAGGCTGCCCAATTTGAGCAATGCCCGTATGCTCAGCGGGACTTGCTTCTCGTATACGCCTTCTACACTGGGGTGGTTGCAGAGTAACGACACGTTCTCTGACTCTTGGATGTATGACACCTCCGACAGAGTGAGCTTGAACAAATGAACCGATGGATGGCCATTCGGTAACGTGTGGGTGACTTTCTCAACCTGGCAACCAGAAATCTCAACATCAGGTAGATTCTGACCTTTCAGGTTCAAGAAGAGTTGTCGAGGTACCCGAATCGTCAGAGCATGGACCTTCTTGCCGATAAGCACGAAAGCCCTTACCTCGCCAGGTGAGTCCGTCTCGCGTAACTGAAGTACCTGCCAAGTATTCACAAAAAGAAGCTCCGCCTGGTTTCTGAAAAAGCTGCTGAGTCCGTCCGTGGCGGCAGCTGGTCGCTCTCCGAAAAGCTGCCTGCGACGAATTCGAGCCTGCTTCTGCATCCTCCATTTCTGCTTCTGGTACTGTAGCCACGACGGGTAATCGTCCTGAATTGAAGGCATCTTTGGAGGCAATGCTGCGAAAGGATCCACAGGAGTTTTAGCAGCATCAGGTGACTTTCGCTTTTGTACCATTTTGGTAGGCTCAGGCACTTTCGACTTCAACTGCGAAGATAGCACGTCCTCGATGTCGCCAGAGCCAGGTAGTCGATGGTCAAGAATATTGAGCGGCAAGTCACCCAGGGCTCGCTTCTCGAACAGGTCGGTCATCTTTTTCTGCTTGAACCTGTCGTCCTTGACGTTGATGCGTCGTTGCAGCCATTCGGGATGTGCTACTCTAGGTACTGGATTGCGGACTTTCTGGAGAGCAGCAGGAATTGTGATTAGTTTCTGAATAACTGATCCCAGACGTTCGAGGTAATAGTCCCAGTCAATGACGTGCCGGGGATCCATGTCTCCAGGATCTTCTTTGAGCCATTTGCGAAGAAAGTATCTTTTGACGCTTTCCTCAGCAGAGAATATCGCGACCGGGAGAGCGCGTTCTGTGACAGGAGTATTTTTTGGCTTGGAGGAAATGATGTATTTGCAGTTCAGACCTTTGTCCTTGACCATTTGCTCACCAAGGAAGTCCGCTAACCTTTTGGCAGTTGTGATGGAAGTCGACTTCTGTGCTCCATACTCTTCAAGCGTCTTAGCCATGCTTTTGTTTTCGCAAATCAAGTCAATGAGCTCCTCATCAGCAAGCGTGACACCGTGTGAATGCAGGACGTCAAGCCATCGATTGGCAACTCTAGCTACTGCACCATAAGTTTCTGTCAAATTTGTGCCTTCCAAGAAGAATTTGAAAATCTGTGTTTGGAAGATCTTGATCAATTTCAGCTCTCCTCTACGCTTCACCTCGAAACCCTTTAATTCTGCCAAGCTCCCATCATGATTGAAGACAGCGTATCTCTTTTTCAAGTTTTTGTCCTCTTCCTTGGAGGTTGGTAGTATCATGGCCTTGTATGGTCCGTCAACTTCGAAAAAGATTGAGTTATCGCTGTGAGTTTCGTACTTGAAATTTGCTGGATCCGTCAGAGTCTGGTACTGATGGTTGGTAAATTTTTGATGGACAAGATGGTTCAGCATGATACATGGGTAAGAGACAGCCATCTTTTTGCCGTTTTGAAGCGTGAAAACGACATTTTCCGGAAATGTTGCAGGCAACATACACCAGATTCCATCTGTATCCAGTTCTAGAGGCCGCCCTATCCTCTCCACAAGTTCCCGAGCCATCTGAATGATATGCGCTCCAGTAAGACAGGTGACGCCAGCCATCTCCATTGAGTACCACCTGGAACCTTTTCTCATCACGTAGCCGTAAAAGCTGTTCAGGATGACTTTGTGCGCCAATTGAAGAGAATCGAAGAGCACGATCATCTTCTTGGCTTCTTCTATCTCTGCAGCAGATGCGCCTGAGCATTTTAGCGCTTCTGTCTTCCCCTTCCAAACCTTTTGCTGGCCTTTGAAGTCGTAGCGCCTGTCTCGAAAGTTCCGCACGGTATCAACATAAAACGGATTTTCCCGTTGACAAATGATAGCTTCCCGTTCGATCGTTTTTGTATCGTGTATCTTGTGATAGATCTTTTTCGAATAATCTGACAAACGCTTCCTGACGATGACTGCTTGCTCATCGAGACTTAGCTGATCAAAAGTTCGATGGGGACTTTGTTTGGTCTTGCTGGGAAACATTTCGTTTGACACAGCACGGCGAATCATGTTATACTCGTCGCGTTTTGTGGGCAAAAATTCCCCTCTCCATGACCAAGGCAACCTTCTGTCACAAGTCTTTCCTGGCCGATTGAAGTCGCATGCTGCACAGTCTGATTCTGTGATCATTGAGTCAGGCTGTAGTCGATTCGTTGTCATGATGTTCGGATACATGGATGCCACGTCGAGATGATAGATGAGAGGCCTTTCGTTTCTGTTCGGATTGTTCTTGAGGCTGTGCAATTTCTCTGAGATCTGCGCTTTGACCTCCTCATAGTTCGTCACATCATCAAGCGATTTCTTCTCTTCCACAGTGATACAAAACTTCAGCGCTGCGTCAAGATCATTGAGCAGCTCATCCAAGGCTGGCGAGTCAATAGCAAAATCGACAGGAATATCTGCGCGGAAAACGCCAGCTTCGATACTCTCAACATGGCCGCCAACATACGTTTCCGATTCAAGTAGATGACCTTCCCAAAACGTTTCTCTAGCTTCTTTGTGCTTATTTGGCAACACGATTTCCTTTTGATATGCTTGAACCATCAGCAGCATTTCACAGAGCGTTCCAGTGCCCTTTCGAAGAGTGTCATCTGGATTGAGCGGAATGATTGTACATAAAGAGAATATAAAGGGATGCACATATTTCATGTACAGGTAATAAGTCGCAACGGCATCAGAAACCGAGTATTCAGCTAATGTTTGGGGGCGTTCGCTTGCGTAAGGAGTCATCAGTTCGGGATCCAGCTCGTCAGGATCGTAACCTAATTTCGCAACGGTTACAGCTTTCAGACCTCTGCTGCCTTGTGGCAGGTAGCTGTCTCGGTTGACCCAGCTGAAGCAATCCATATGCACACAATAGTCGCTCTGGTAAATGTCCTCGCTATTTTTTCTGAATCCGATTTCTGCATACATGTCGATACCAAGCACGCTTGCCCTCGCCTCGACAAACGGCCAATCGAAGAAGTCCCCGTTGTAAGTGGCGATGACGTTGGGCCTGACCTCTTTGATATGGAGGAAGAAGCGTTCCAGGACCGCTGTCTCATCTGGCTCATTGAAAATAAAAAACGGTCCATCGTATTCCGGTTTCGGAGTGTACTCGAAGTCCGAGATATCTTCTGATACAATCGCCCTATTGGTGATCAGGAAACCCTGGCCATCAATCATGTAGGATATCATCATAACCTGATCGATTGCGGCGTCAGGAAATTTTAGAGGCAGCTTTGTCGTCTCAATATCATACGCGAGCACCACCGGATCAGCCCGCTGAAGTCGGTCTTCAATGCACGTCAAGGAAATCTGACCGTGGTTCGCCTCCACCGTGTACCACTTCCCAATTCGTATATCCTTGTCGATCGTAACCCTTACATGGTAAGGAACATCATACTCTCGAATGTCGACGAGAAAGTCGCTCGCTTCGAGAATGCCGTTGGATCGTTTCTCGTGAAGTCGTTCCTCATTAAAAATGTCAAAGCCCGCATTCGCACCGGCCACTTCTGCATAAGTGTCCATAGCATCAAGGCCCTGCTTATTCTTCTCTGCGATGGGCATAATGGTTTTGCGAGCAGACAGAAGATCCGACACATTCGCGAAGGAGAGTTGCAAAAAGGTCCGCCTGTAGCCTAACAGGTGATTTGGCATCTGCAGATCCTCCTTCTCAATCCTAGTCACTGTCTTGACAAGACCTTCAAACATTCTCTTACACCATTCTTCCACTTCTGCTTCTCTACCTCGCTTGACTGCGATCAGGAAATAGGGATCATATTGGACGGTCGCTTTGAAATTCTCTCCGTCATCACCAAGAAAGTAGAAGTCGACAGCGGCTCGTCCACCTGGTATCTTGACATCCTCTATAGATGTGCTGTGCATGTTGCAAAGCCATCCGATTTTCTTCTTCCCTGACTCATAGCGTGCAAAGCCCATTGACTCATCAATGCTGTGGGCTAGTCTGGTGGCCTGGAGCTTCTCTTCTTGTGAAGTGGCTTCAGAAGGCCTGAGGGCAGACAGCTCAACCGTTTTGTTAGTTCGAGGGTTGTAGGATGCCTTGCTAGATCTGAAGTTTTTCCCATACTTGCTAGGCTTTCGTGTAGGCATCTTGGGATTCCGCAAGGAATTTGGGCATGCGCCGGCGCACTTTGAGCAACGCCTCAGAGGATATTACTCAGGAACATGACGTGAGATTGACGATTGAGTGCTGGACACTGGTTGTGCAACGAAGAAGCCTTACCATCTGCCCTGCAAGATCTCTGGTCGCTTGCACGTCGATGTGGATGGTTTTTGGAGTAAACTTTGAAGTCGCGTGCAGCGTTGGAGGGACCTGGAGACGCGTTTTGGCGTAAAGTGGTCGGCCGCTAACCACCCTGAGATCCCCCGGCTTGGCGTCAAGCTTCGTTATGAAATCTTCCCATACGACGATCGATGACCACTGTATTCGTGCTTTCGCACCTTCCACACAACCATGGCTGAAGACACTCGAAAGTCCAATGCTGCGCCGAATAATGTACCGAGCGCTGATGAGTCTGCGCCTGGGCGGAAGAGACTGAAGCATGATTTCCCTAAAACGCAGGCAGGCAAGATGTGGGACGCTTTTTACAATCCCGAAGAGCCAGTGAATGAGATGCCAGGAGGGACATACAATTCTGCTGGAGGCAAGCCAAAAGAAGTTACTTGGAAGGCTGCTTTCGACTGGAAACTTGGTGATGTCAAGAGGTTTTACAAAGTGCCCTGCGCTCGTGACGCATTGCTTGTTGGTCTTGGAGGTGGAGCTGCCGTTGGCGGCGTCACAGCTATTGTAGGAGGTGAGATGAAAATAGTGCCTGAAACAACAATCCTTCGCTCACTGCGCGTACCAGGTCTCAAATCCATGGGAAGAGCCGCGAACTTTGCCGCAGCATGCTTCGCGGTTATGTCAATGGGTCAATATGCATGGTGCGAGTCGAGAAGGAGAGAGGAGGCGAGAGGAATGGCGTTGGCAGTGATTGGCATGAAGAAGTTGCAAGAGAAGAAGCAACGGGAGAAGGAAGCAGATGAGGCGATGGCGACAGCAGCCACGGCCGAAGCTGCAAGATTGGCAGAGGAGCAACGGCCGAAGCAAAAGAGCAGTTGGAGCTTCTGGTAAGTTAGAATGTGAGTGGCGTTGCGGCGTTGAATCAAAGTCGAGTGGCTGGGATACGCAGCAGTCGCTGGGTGTATGGATGCAATCAAGATGTTGCAAGATAGGCATATCGTGTCCAATTCACCATGAACTCCATTCGCCCGTTAATCCATGTGTCCAAATCGAACCTTAGCTTTTCTCTTCGGCGCGCTTTCAGCACTATCGGCTGATAGCTCAACGCTTTCTGCTCTCCTTCTCTCGCTCCTTCGCTGCCTTGCTTCGCGAGCCTCTCTATTCCTGTACTCCTCAAGCTGCTGCTTTCTTTTTTGGGACCGAGCCCATGCAATCGCTGGTGTCGGTTTGAACCCAATGCCGTTGATGCCATACCCGTCGTCATTCGGATCTGTAGGGTTATGGCCCGTGATCTCTGATTCATGCCATGTCATTGGATTGTCTCCTGGGTCGCCAACTAGCGGCGGAGATCTGCTGTGCGTGCGAGGTCGATCTACGACTGTAGAAAAGGATATGGCATGCACGAGATCCAGACTCGCGTTTATAGGGAAAACGTTGTTGCCCGGCTGTGGGGAAGGAGAGGCGCAGTGCGCTTTGGGGGAGAGTCTGTCGACTACCTCTTGCGACGGCGGCTCCTCGCTACTTTGCGCAAACCGCTTTTTTGTATGACCGGCATCCGCGAAAGGAATTTGTCGTACGAAGGTACCCTGCAAATCCAGGGTTCGTAGTTGACCTGTCACTCCTGAGCTGGGGCTTCCCTCCTCTTGCCTGCGGGATCGCTCGTTGGAGTTTTGGGCAAATGGGTATTCCTGGCTTGTTGTGGCAATGCGTGATATCCTTGGTGACACGTGTGGACTGTATTCTATCGAGTCAGGTGCTCCTCGTTTCCTTTTTGGTGAATTGTAGATCTCCAGTCGAGGTGGTGAGGAAGACATTGCGAGGTCGTCGGAGGTTTAGAATGGCAACAATACCTCATCCAGAAGAAGCATTATCAAGGGGAGGGATTCATCGAATTATTGTGCAACAGCAAATCAGATACGGTCTGCTAGGAGCCAGAACTCTTGCGGATCAGTAGTCCACCCACCTTCTCTGGTTCTCCAATTGGGCAAAGTTATAAAAATGGGACTCCACAGCCACAGGCCCACACATTGAGATTGGCCAGGTCGTGTTGCTCATGCAGGTCAATAGTCCTTCAAATCCATGAGGACGCCTGGAAATGTATTGAGACAAGAATCAATTTTATAGGAGCTCTTTGTAACATGTAGCATTGACGTCTCACCATCAATGGCTCATATCGCTGGCTGTCCAGAACCTGGTAATTGTTCATAGCTCCCTTAAGCTTTGCAGCACCACAACGCCTGCCTGTCCACAGTAGAGGTACGCCTAACCTCTCCAAGTCCGAAGGTACACCATCACCTATGCTTCAGGAGGAAAGAAAGGTTGCTCACTCAATGGTTGACTTCTTCTTTTTCTTCTTCTTGCGTTCGGTCGTGACGTCACCGTTGACCTCAATATGCTTTCGCTTCTTGGTTTCGACAACATTGTCCTCGCCCAACTTCGTCTTTTTGTCCTTCTTCTTGTCCTTTCCCTCCTTCTTGTCTTTCGTGTCCTTCTTCTGCTTTTCTTGCTTTTGGACAGCCCGAGGAGCGACATCACCTGTTTCCGTATCTTTTTTGACGTTTGCGCTCGGATCATCAAGATCCATTTGACTGAGGACTGTGTCCATTGCTTGTTTCTGTTTGAAAGTCAGACAGTTTTGGAAACGTCTTAGAGCTGCCATACCATAGCCACTGCATTCTTTGTTGGTGGAGCACCAGATGAGTAGAAGTCTAGTCTCTCCTCCACTTGCCTCTTCAAAGCATAACCAAAGACGGTTGAAGGCGTCTCGGAAAAGTTGTCTATCCTTGATGCCATGGAGCATTTGTTTGCTAGAAATCGTGATATTCTTCCCTTGTTCTTCTGTCCGGCTCTGCCGATGAAGGATGAATGATAAAGAAGACCATACTTTGGTGTATTGCCTTTCGTCTTGAGTGCCCTGAAAAGAGCCTTCTCTGCTCCCAGGATCTGGACAGTGGAAGCCGGATACTTCGAGAGGTTGGTCAAACTGCCAGCATGGGAAATCAGCCTCGCTCCCACTATCTCTCCAATGAGTGCAGCTAGATTTGGAGCCACTACTCCCATTTTTGAGACGAGGTAGGTGTGCAGCGTCTTCCTATAGTTTGCCAAGCTCACCACCCTTTGTGCGAACAAGGTGACATTCTCCATGTCGGCAGCAGAGATGTCTTGACCCATACTCCTGCTAGCTGCTTCGATGATACTTTTCGCGATGTCTTCGTCATCGTCCACCAGAGCAGCCAAATCATGCAGACGGTCTGCCGACAGTGTCTTCTTGTCCTTCACGAATAATGCGACCTTTGCGTATTTCTGGTTTTCCGAGACAATCTTGACCAGTTCCGGAAAATGCCATGAGTACCATTCTCGTACCCTCATCGAGAACGTGTTGACAGCTTTATCTAATTGATCTAGAATCGCGATTGCTTGAATAATGTGATTGTCATTCTTCTGCACCGAGAACTTGACTTTCGCCCTTGAATATGCGTGACCCAAACCCAGTTGCGCGCTGTTGGTGTCGCCTTCTCTCAATTGCTTCAGCAGCTTGTCCGAATGTAGTCGAAGTCCACGTAGCATATCCTGAACTACTTCACTTGTATCTCCAGTCTCGCATTCAATTTTGGGAAAGGCCGGTTTAATGCTTCCTGCAAGAATCTTGTCTGCCACCCCTAGGACAGCCTTGCTTTTCGGAAGGTTTAGTTCGAGAAATGAGCGTAAGTACTCCGATGCGATGCCTTCGGAGATGTCATGAAGCTCCTCCAGAGCTTGTTTGGCGTTTCTGAAACGATTTAGTGGGGAAATACACCAAATCCGTGGGGCCTTCATACTCGAATGGTAGAAAACTGACGAGCTGAACCATCTTGCCAAATTTCGCAAGATCTTGAACACCATCTTGTACTTCCTTCAGTCTGTTGCCAATTGTGTCCACCTGATGTGCGACTTTGAAAAGCGAGTAGCCCATTGGGCCCTCGTGGAGGAGGAAATCAGCCATAGCGATAAGACGATGGCGCGACTCTCACCAAGGCTGTAGAGTTCTTGGGAAGTGTGATTAGCGGTGTCGTGGTTTCGAGGTGAAGCTCGGAGCTTGAGTACTTTGGAATTTACAAGCCGGTCTCAAGGTGGAGAGAATTTCTGCGGAAATTCGGCGCTAATGGGGAAGCTCAGAAAATAAATACATCAAATTAACATAGCACCGCGAAAGATACACGGTGACCATTAAGATGATAATCTGGATTGCTTGAGAGCCCCTTTGTATATCCGTTACGCAAGAGTCAACTACACACCATGTCCGGTCAGTCTGTGCTGATGGTTTCACCCTACTCCAGGCTGAAGTAATCAGCCAAACACTGACAAAGTCCAGCTACACAACTTCTGAATCCCAAGGCGGAAAGCAGGGTAAGTCAGACCTTTAGTATCCAACACCGGCTCTCTTTATCGCTTACCAAGAATTAGCGACGAGGAGAGGCGTTGCGAGTTAATATCAATGCAGGCGAAGGACTTCAGGATGTGCTCAAGTCGAATCTTGGGCCTTCTGGGACTATCAAGATGTAAGGGCCCTCTGCTGCTGCTGAAGTACCCCGTCTAATTTGATAAAGGCTCGTAGATGGAGCAGGCTCGGTGAGTCAAACGAACTATCATCGCAGGACTCAGCTGAAAGGTGGCATAGATCAAGCTTACAAAAGACGGAGCCGTGCTCTTGAAGGAAATGGTAACGCCTGACGAAGTGATCAAGTATAATAGCAGCTGACTTTGGCGTCAAGCAAATACAAAATCCTACAGCAGTTATGATTGCTCGGGCAGCAACGGCACAAGATGACATTTGTGGAGATGGGACTACCTCTGTGGTTTTGTTGGTTGGGGAACTTCTCAAGCAAGCAGATCGATACATACAAGAAGGGCTACATCCACGCATCATCACCGATGGCTATGAGATGGCTAAAACGGAGACCTTGAGATTCCTAGATTCTTTCAAAATTACCCGCGCGATTGATCGCGAACTACTTCTCTCCGTCGCACGAATCTCTCTTTCCACCAAAATCAATGCTGCCCTTGCAGAACAGTTGACACCCTCAATAGTCGATGCTGTGTTGACCATTCACAGGCCGCCATCGAAGCCCGATCTACACATGGTGGAGATCATGAAGATGCAACATCGAACTGCATCAGACACACAGCTCATCCGAGGACTTGCTCTCGACCATGGTGCGCGGCATCCAGACATGCCTAAGCGTGTTGAAAATGCATACATTCTCACCCTCAATGTCTCTCTTGAATACGAGAAATCTGAAATCAACTCAGGATTCTACTACAACAGCGCCGAACAGAGAGATAAGCTAGTTGCCTCAGAACGGAGATTTGTGGACGAAAAGCTTCGCAAGATCGTCAAGCTCAAGCAACAAGTCTGTGGTGATGACCCCAAGAAGAGCTTCGTCGTAATCAACCAAAAAGGAATTGACCCCCTGTCACTCGACGTACTGGTCAAGAACGGTATTCTCGCTCTACGCCGCGCTAAGCGAAGAAATATGGAGAGACTACAGCTCGTCTGTGGCGGCAGCGCACAAAACAGCGTCGAAGATCTCGACCCGTCCGTTCTCGGTTGGGCCGGCCTCGTCTACGAACACACCCTCGGCGAAGAGAAATACACCTTCATTGAAGAAGTCAAGGACCCCAAATCTGTCACCCTCCTCATCAAAGGTCCCAACCAACACACCATCACCCAGATCACTGATGCAGTCCGCGACGGCCTCCGAAGCGTCTACAACACCATCGTCGACCAATGCGTCGTTCCCGGCGCTGGCGCATTCCAAATCGCCGCTGCAGCCCACCTCTCCTCCGAATCCTTCCGCAGGACCGTCAAAGGGAAAGCGCAGTACGGTGTTGCTGCGTTTGCTGACGCACTGCTCATCATCCCCAAGACTCTAGCTGCGAACAGTGGTCACGATATCCAGGATGTGTTGGCCGCGCTGCACGATTCTCATAAGGAGGGGAACGTGGTCGGGTTGGATCTGACGACGGGTGAGCCGATGCTTCCGGTGCAGGAGGGTGTCTTTGATGGATTCAGGGTGCTGAGGAATAGTATTGCGAGTAGTCAAGGGATTGCGAGTAATTTGCTGCTTTGTGATGAGTTGCTCAAGGCGAGGCAGATGGGGAAGCAGAGTGGGCCGGGCCCGGGCGGGAGCGAGGAATAGAGTGACATTAGTCTGAGGTTGAGTTCACGAGAGTATGGAGGACGGTGGATAAGCAAGATCATACCATTGCGCAAGCACGCTGTATGTGGTTTATATGCAATTGGTTCACAATCATTGAGATCTTATGTGTGCCGGAAGCCTCCTCCATGCGCCAAGTTTCGTTCCCATAACCCTACTCACTGCAGTGCAGGTCCCGATCATCGCCGACTCCACAGCCCCGTCACCGCCTCCTTGACCTTCTTCTCCTGCACCCGTATCTGCTCCTCCGTCTGCCCCCTCGCATTGCTACGACTGTCGATCTCCATCTCATCGATGGTGTCACCCTGACCATTGGCACCCGGCCTGGGCGTCGACCCGCCCTTCTCTTCCGCCGGCGCCGGTTGTGAACCACGCGCCTCGCCCTCTACACCCTCCATCGGTTGCCCGCCATCATCTCCACTCGTGACTCGACTGCCATTGACCATCTCCGGCTTTGGCTTAGGATCCACACTCATAGCCCCATCCATCATTCCCATCATCAGCCCGCCTCCCTCACGTAGCTTATTAATCGCTCTCACCGTATCAATAGCCTTATGCAGCGTCCTCCGCGCATTAAAATTCTTCCTTATAACTGGCAGCAGGTCCTCTTCTTTCCCACCCGCACCCTTTTGCGGAGACAGCGGATCCCCGCCCTTGATCCAGGGGTGTTGTAGCGCCTGGTGTGAGGTCATGCGCTGGACGGGGTCGACGGTCAGGCAGCGTTTAATGAATTCGCGTGCGTTTTGGGAGACGCCACGCCAAAATTCGAAGGGGGCGAAGGAGTAGTCGGCTATTAGGATGGCTTGCATTTCTTCGAGGTTGGATTCGCGGTCGAAGGGGGGGTAGCCGCACAGGAGGAAATAGGTTATTACGCCTATGGCCCAGACGTCGCTGGAGAGTGGAGTGTGAAAGATGGAACGGAGAGAAAGGAGGGCTACAGGGGGCTTACACTGGTTTGCCGTGTCCAGTCTTCCTGAATATTTCCGGCGCCATGTAGCCTGGCGTTCCGCATGTTGTGGTCAAAACGTGGAATTGCTCTTCGTCCATTATCCTTGAAAGCCCAAAGTCTGCTATTAGGAGATCCGCATTGTCTTCTGGCGTTCTGAAAAGGAGATTTTCGGGTTTGAGGTCGCGGTGGACGATGCCATGGTCGTGTAGATATGCGACCGCGGAGAGAGTGGCTCGGATCAAATCAGCAGCGTCTGACTCGTAGTAGGATCCTTTGCGACAGATTCGGTCGAAGAGCTCCCCTCCCAGTGCCAGGTCCGTTACGAGGTAGACTGATCATCAGGGGTTAGCTTGGCGTTCTTCCTGCGGACGAGATCACAACGGACGATTGTTCATAGTCTCAAAGTAGTCGACCAACGTTAGGATGTTCTGATGCCCCATCGACACTTTCTTCAGCACGGCAATTTCGTTTCGGACCTAGTCAACGTCAGCCCAATCGCAACCAGACTCGGAGCCGAATTGAGTCCTACCATATGTTCTCTTCCAGCCATCAGTCTCTTGTTGATGACCTTCGCCGCATAGTATCTTCCCGTATCGATGTGCACGCATTCTTTCACCACGGAGTAGGAGCCAGCCCCTAATGTCTTGCCAGTCTTGTATCGGCAAGGCTGAACCTGAGGTCGCTGCCCTGTGCCGGGCTGGCTTGCCATGATGACTGGTGCCCACGGAACTTCGAGAACGATACTGTTCGAGCGTAGGATTGACTGAAGTCGGGGACGAGAGATTCGATCAGGAAAAGGGTCGATTAGTGGGTTGGGAGAATCTATCCCGAGAGCTTCCTCATCTTGGCCCTGGACCTGAGCGAGGCCGCATTGTGGGGCAAGGGAAAGGTGGGGGTCCAGATCATCCTTGAAACGGCGCCGGCCGCTCCCTTGTCACTCGAAACCTTCACCACAATCACCACCACCCCCGTCTGATTTTTCATCAATGGACACCAACAGCACGCCTCTCAAACCAATCCGATCGTGCTTCACTTGTAGCTACTGCCGGGGTGACAATCGAGATAATGTGATCTAGATCCTGGCTTTGCAGCTCAAAGTCATTCGTGCCTAGTAACTGACTGCTTCAAGATTGCATTGGACATTAGGAGTGCTCCTACCATCGGTGTGCGTCCTCGACCATGCATACTTGAGACATGATTGATCTTGTATCTCTTCTATCCCACGGTCGTCGAAAACGCTGCAGCCTTTAGTCGGTTAGCATGATGAGAGGCCACCCGGAGCCACACTGCACACAGACACCATTGGGACTACATAACACCGAACTTGAATGCAAATCTTTCAGCTTCTCTCTCGAGTAGGTCTACAAGGACCATGTTGGAATGCCAAAGGTAAGATCAATCGACGAAGATCATTGCCCGCGTCTTGGTGATGGTTATGGGTTCTGGTGGGTTGTGGGCCGACTGTGCCTTCTCGGCGACTACCCCCAACCTCACAGACTGAAGAAATACCGTGTCGAATTCTGATCTTCAATCCGAATGTATGGGTGGATCTCCAAGAAGAGGCATCAAGCAGAAAGCCATGATGTTGAGGGAGGACTGGAAGAAGTGGATTTGAGGCCTGGTTTCTGACAGATGACACTTCTTTGACGTGTATTTTGAAGTGCGGTCAGAGATGCTGGAAGTGGAGGCATTTGCAAGCCTGCTCGTTGCAGATGAGCGACCCATAGATCGTCTTTTGCAGGTAGTCGTCAGACCAGCATGCAAGTCTACACATATAAGGGTCTCTGGCGGTGCGAAAGAAGGCAGCAACCAGTCCCACGAGGGGCATTGATCAAGATTCTTGTCAGACAGCCTGCGCCTCAGCCTGCGCCTCAGGCTGTCCATCGGCCCAATTGAGCCAATCTCCGGCCTGTCTTGGCCCCATTTCCTTCATACTTAGGCCTCATTTCAGGAGGCATTCTAGATACTTGCTAGACAGTCAATTCTATCACTTTGATTGTACTCAATTCGATTCTAACAGACATTTAGGTCTATACTAGCTATTTAAGCCAATTTGTCTGACAGTTATGAGCCCGGAGTTGTTTTCTGCAAAATAACACTCATTTTCTGATTCATGCCCGCTTTTCGGCTCAATTAGCCTCAATTACAGCTATCAGAATGACGTCCATTATTATTCCTATATCCCCAGCTGTTAAAATAACTATTATCCTTAATTCTTTAAGAGATTAGAATGAATGGCTATTTCTAATCCAAAGCAGAGTCAGAGATAGCAGTATACTATCGTATATCAATACTAATTTAGTCTCAGAATCCTTAACACTTATTAAACCCTCAAATCCAAAGCTAACAGATATTAATTAGACTATTAAGTCCGTTATTAATCTAAATTAAGATAAGAGAGAGATATACAAGCTGCTTTAAAATGAATATAAAGCTGAGATGATTATATATAAGAAGAAATATACAGCACTTAATAATCTATAAAGATTCATCACTAAAATCATTACTTATATAAATCTAGTCTTTATTATAAATCTTAAAACAGTATATAAAACTCTTTAAGTTCTTAAAAAGAGATTAATATTAATAAATAGAGCTCATTAATTAAAGTTATCTTAATAATATTAAGCGTTAAAAAAGGCTTTAAGAGCTTAATAACTTAAGAAATAATTATAGTTATAAAAAAAAATGTATATAGACGTGAAGAAGATGAATTTACTTAATATTTAGAATAAGAACTCTCTATTTCTTGTGTTACTAAAATAGTAATATTATCTTATTAAGTGTAATAGCTTGATAAAATTTTGCTGCAGTCTTAATAGAAAGAATATTAAAAAGTTCTAATTTTTAATATTTCTTCTATTAAGACTGCAGCAAAATTTTGTCAAGCTATTACGCTTAATAAGATAATATTATCATTTTAGTGATATAAGGAATACGACTTTATAATGATTATTAAAAGTATTAATTTTATCTTCACTAATTTATATAAGATAGCTCTAAAGAGAGATATTTATAGAAATATTAATATATCATTAATATTCAATCTAATCAAGTTATTTTAAAATCATCTTTAAATTAATAAGATCATCTTTAAAACATTCTCTCATATAGCTTTTATAATATTATAAGAAGAATCTGCGAAATTAGTTATAATTACTTAATTCTTTATAAAATCATATCTATCTCCTCACTCTTATTTCTACTTAAAGCTTTATTTCTTCTCTATCTATTCCTACATTATTAAGTAACGCAGATCAGCTAAGTAAGTTTTAAATGCGGAAATACAAGAGGCGATAAATAAGAAAATTAAATAAAATAAAGAAATTAAGAAGGCAGTAGAAATTATAAGAAGAAGAGCTTAAAATAGAATTAAAAAAAGCTTAAATTCATTATCTAAATTAAGAAAAGAGAATATACAGTTTAGATCATTCACGTTAATAATATTAATATTATTTACGATAGATTAGAAGGATTATAAGCTGTAAAATACGTAAATTCTTGATTTAAAAGCTAATTCTTATATCTATAATAACTTATCTAGATTTAAATTTAAGTAACTGATGACGAAGAATAATTAGTTAATAATAGATAAATCTATATATTTAATTAAGATGTTTAAGAGTGTTAATATCTTTATTCAGATATCTATAAACCCGAAAATAATCTCTCTAATCAATATTACTCTTGCGCCCAATTTTTTCATAAATATAATCTCCCTTTATTAATTTATATTAAAAGAGATATATTGAAATATAGAAAAATAGCGTCTATATTATTAAGACAAGATCTTTTACTTCATATAATGTATTAACAATCATTAAGCACTTAAACATAATTCTCATTTAAAATCAATAATAATCTCTTCTTTTATCTTTAATTAGACTTCTTAAACAGATATAAAGACATCAATTAATTACTAATATATTGTTATAAGTCACTTATAATAAGAGATCATTATTAGAAACTACTAAGACTAGCTGTAGTAAGATTCAGATATTAGAGAGTTATAAATAGGAATCACTATTCTTATATAGAAGAATTAAAGACAGAATACAATTAATAATATAAGTTGATTATGAAAGAGAAATAAGATTATAGAATTATAGAATAAACGCTCATTTATATAGTTATTACTGATGAGCTGTGTATAATACTTTTAAGTACTTTTCTTAAGCACTCTTAAGTACTTACTTTTAAATGCTTCTTTTAAGTACTTTTAAACACTTTACTTAATATTTATCTTTAATTATTCTAATTAAATATAACTTTCTAAGTTAAATCTATTATAGTTCTTGAAAATATTTATAAGTGAGATTTATTATCTTAGCTTATTATTAAGTCTTTAATAATTAGAGTTAAGTCTGCTAGCTACTAATTTATAATTATAATATTATACTCTTTCGAATTAGCTTAGTTTCTTAAGCTATTTAAATCTATCTTTATAATTTTAATATTTCCTACTTCTTTCTTTCTTTATCATATCTTAATATTGTATTAGTAAATCTTTCTCTTATAAATAATATTAGATTTAGACGGAAAAGATAACTTTATTAAGAGTGCTAGTTATAATTACGTATTCTATCTATATTAAACGGGATTATCTCTATATATTTTCTAAAGATATCTTAAAATATTTAGAGTATATCTATTATAATATTTATTATAATAATAACTTCTTAAAGACTAACTTTTAGAGATTATAATAGAAAGAGCTGCGTCTAAAGACTGCGCGGAAGATAACTCTTCTTTATCTTTAATAAGATACTGCGAAGATAATAAGTCTAAACTCTTATATTAAGTCTCTTTAAATAACTTAAAATAAAATAATTACTTAAAAGATTAAGTCTTTAAAAGAGCTTAATTAGAAAGAGAGATATTTAGAAGAGAAAGGATTATTAGCTAATATAAAATTAGACGTTACTTTTAATGTAGAGTAACTAACTGCTTTCTTTAATTCTTCTTACGCTAAGAGTTTCAGTAATGATAATTCTTAAAGATCGTGGGACTGAGATTTATTTCTAATTCTTATATATTTTCTAACATGCTGTAATCTAATTATTTTACTAAATAATAAATTTTATCTTTAATCTCTTAATTATTAAGCACTTTTTTCATCTTATACTTTTAGTTCTAATTATTTAGCTAGATTAAAGTCTATTTAGCGTTCTTTAATATAGATTCTAGAAGGGAAATATTAAATATAAAGTAAATTCTTATAATATCTAGAAGTTTAAGTCTATAAATTAATTTATCTAAGACTTTCTAAACTAAATAGAGATTAAGTTTTATATAATTTAGTTTTATACTAGATCTTTTAGTTTTAATATTTTAGTGAAGTAGATATATTAAATTCCCCTCTTTAAGATTTAGTTCACTAATTCTCTTAGAGTTATAATATATATTAGATCTTTAGCTGATAAATTTAAAATCTTTTATTAATTCTTAATATAGATTGATTAATAGTTATATACTAATAACTAACTTTTATATAAGTTATTTCATTTCTCTTAGTTATCTATACGGAATTATTTTCTATTTATAATTAGTATAGAAAGATGATATTCTAGTTACTACTAAAGTACTGTTATATATAAATTATATTAGTAGTAGAAGTACTACTTAGTTATTCTAGTAATAGTTTATATAGCATTATAGATACTGTTTTAATATCTAATTAATTCTTTTAATTTATTTATCTATTTATAAATAATAAGCTGTAAATAACTTATATTT
>JAABUK010001407.1_pt1 | contig 46045 bp, 41 predicted proteins | sample 5559141 | NCBI WGS metagenome assembly JAABUK01 (sample SAMN10711869, study PRJNA513367) | rock metagenome | isolation source: Antarctica rocks | place: Antarctica: Victoria Land, Pudding Butte nord | collected 2016-01-03 | reverse complement strand
CTCTGCTCCGTCCTCCAACTCGCGCGGCCCTACGAAATTAACGGCCTCCTCGAAGCAACCGTGGAGCGCCTCCACGAAGTCCTCGACGGCCGCAACGCCGCCGCCGTCTTCAACGCCTCTGCCATGGCCGCCGGTGGCGGGCGAGGCCTGGAAAGAACGGCAGCCCGCCTCGGCCACGGACGCAGACTCAGCGAGGCGGGGACCATTAATGGGAACACGGATAGTATCCTTGGACAGACACTCAGTGCTAAGACTGCCGGGCTGAGACTTGACACCTCGTTTGGCGAGACGACGAGGACGAGGTTACCACGAGGCAGAGTCCAGCAGGGGCATCAACGCTCCCAGAGCGAGGAGAGCGCCGCTTCAACCTCGACGGCTGCCAGTGCAGCTACGTCGGTCAGCGATGCTGATGCTGATACGGCGCCGAATGACGCCCGGCGAGGGGTTTGGACCGGTGATGTGAGTTCTGTGATTGGGCTGCAGAAGCGTGGTTTGCGGGGCCTGATGGAGGGGAGGAGGTTGAGGGAGAGGGGAAATACGAACGAGAACTCGAATCCGAGCTTCAATCATGCGGCTCCGGTGGGACAGGCTGGTCAAGCTGGTGCAGGGAATGATGCTGCTTAAGTAAGGAAAGGCATGAAGTACCAGACCACATCTCCTTCTCGTACAAACCATGGCCTTTATCTTTCTTTCTTTTGGCTTGTTTTGAATCTGCATAGCGTCCAGGAGGCAGGCACATGTCAAGCGATGTATGTATGTATGTATCTATTGGTAGGGGGATCTGGCGCATCCGTTGCAGGGTACCATATATTGCAACACAAGTGGGTTGATTTGGCCGTTCTTTCCAGCAAAGTGTGCTGCTGCTCGTCTAGGAGGTATACACCACAGTGTGGGAATGTGCTTTTGTTGGAAGAGAACCTCTGCATAAGGAAAATCGCTCTCCAACTACGTGAACGTCCTCTGGATGTTTCATGCCGTTTTCATCCCTTGCCATCGTACTTCCGCCTCGGTCGGATGATCCAATTTTACCCGTGCGGTGTGAGCGAGCGCCCATCGTTGTGCTTCCTAAACAGGTCCCTCATCTTGCAGGAAGAAAAAGATGCGGACAGGATTCGTGAGGATGCTTACCACCAGAGCTTCGCACGGTTGGGGGTACGGTCCGCTGAATTGCGCCCATGCTGGTGTCGAAGCGTAGCTGCTGCGCTTTCTGTGGCGTGGGTGATTAAACCTCATCGCATAGTGAAGTCCACTTACTCGGTGGCCGGGACGATTTGTTTGCTGGGCGCAGTCGGTAATGAGAGAGGAGTCTGGCGGGTTAACCTACTCCGCAAAGGCTGACTTGTACTCTGTAGTAGTGAAGGGACATTGTTAGCGTTCATAGCTCACGTTTCTAGACACGGATAGATCTAGCCTGGGGTCGAACTCGTTCTGACGCTGTGACTCTCTTGCTAAGGCACCGCCGCCGGAATCACGCTCACTCGCTACTTCAAGTTTGGACGACTGCTAGATCTAGCCAGGGCGTCTGGATGGTCCGAGGAATCTCCATACGGGTTTGGCACCTCTTCGTATTCCTCGTCTGTGGGGCGAATTCTTCTCTGGACCTGTCGTCTTCGATCCTTGGATGAGATTTGCTTTTTGATGCCTGCTGGGTCATTCGTAGCATTCTGCGGCTGGGTGGAGGTTCCTGTCCAGAGGTATCAGCCCTAGATAGCCTCTTCGCATTGGGCAGTTTAAGGAATTCACGGGCAAATACCATTTTAATCTAATTTGGACATTCGAGGCTCATATTGCCTCCCAGAGTTTGCAAGGGTCAGCCCCACATTCCGCACTCGAAGGGCATCACTCGGCACGCAAGATCGGTTTCTATACCGCTTCCAGTCCGGTAATTCGTTTGAAATTCTCCGTAGTATGTTGCCATACTTGCTCCACGGTTCCATCCTTCCTCATTTTCGCCAGGAGCTCCTCCACAACAGGTCCCGAACTCTCTCCGTGCTGGTCTACAGAGTATACACCACTTCCACTTTCTCCGATCGTTCCTCTTGCAATCGTAACCCCATCCGCTAAAGGCACTCCAGAAGCTGTTTTCCCATCCGTATTCGCTGGGAATCTCGCACTCGTTGCGAGAAACAATTGACGCTCCCCACATTCTCTATTCGACATAGCGGTGAAGGGCGCTATGATCGTGAAGACTGCCTTCATAACAGACATTGCTATGCCAGTCGTGCCCCTCATCAGGCCCGTCTTGACCAAACCTGGAAAGTCGTGTATGAAAGTCACGTCTGGTGCTGTCTTGGCAATGGCTTCAAGGGACACGGTAACGAGCGAGCCGGCGTGGCCGCGGGCAGAGCGCATAGGAATCTTCCAACCCTGGAGGTCGCTTGTGTCGATTGGCCCTTCTTTACCCGCAACGAATACGGTGACGACACGACGAAGGCTACTGGCCTGTTGGAGGAGTGGCAGGAGGTTGACGATAAATCGAGTGCGGGAATAGTATGCCAGAGCCAAGGCCGAGTGAAGACCTTCTGTAGTCTCTGTGTACATACAGTCAGACACTTTATTCCACCTCTACCGAGCGGTCTTCGTGAACCACATTCGCGGACATACCTTTGTAGTAAATCATCGATCCCGTACTGAGAAACAACAAATTGACCGCCTTCTCCTTGCTCTTAATGTCTCGACAGACTTCATCCACGACGCGAATCAGGCTAAGATCTGCCTTGACGAATATATACTCCCCTTCCGAGTTCAGCGTCTTACACTCGGCTACAATGCGATCTCCGGCTTCCTGCGAACGGCCCAAAAAATAAACGCGGGGTTGACGGGCATGCTTCGCGAATTGCTTCAGCGTCGTCTCGCCGATGCCGCTGGTGGCACCGGCGAAGACGGCGACGAGACCCGGAGGAAGAGATGAGGGGATACGGGAATTGGAGGACTTCATGTCAGCGAGGGAGACCATCGCGTGGTGTCAACGGAGGAATAATGAGTCAACGAGTGCGTTGAAGATTGGATGGATATGATATGATGTCCTCGCAGCATGCCGGGAAAAGTGAATGACAGTGTATGTGTAATATAGCAGCCGACCTTGGTCGATGTCGGTCTTCTGCAGCTCTTCGACTGATGAATCATGATGAAGCGGAGCAGGATGAATCAAATGTCTCCAAACACCGTTTGAGCCAGGTACAATCGGGGGACAGTTGTACCGCCCCGTTCCACGGGAGCCTGGTCGTGGTCGATACAGATTGATTCATTGAACAGATGAGAGGAAGAGTTAGATACGGCCGTAGGCGTCTTCATACCGACGAGAAGGGAGATCTAAGCCCAGCGAATTGATATTGGTGGCCTGACAATGTGGTCGAGATGGAGGTTCCTTCGTGGGAGGTGTGCCAGAGTGGGTGCGGGATGCCACGGCACGTGACGGGTCAACGTAGGGGACACCCATCTGCAACAGGACAAGATTTACACAGGTAACAATCCTCCAAAGCTGCATCAGGCTCAAGACATGATGAAAACTAGCCAGATGTTACGTTATTGATCATGTTGTCTCTCTGAATACCTCAGCCAAATACTAGATGATCTGCGTTCAGGCTGCCAGCGGTAGCGACACCGATGTACATTCTTACCTGAAATGCCTAAAACAGTTCAGGGCTCGGGGGCGTGACGCGGGCTGGTGTTGCAAACGCTGTCCTGTTGCCTCTGTTACTAGCAGGTTGAACATTCACCACCACACTCCGCACCGGGCTGAAGCTCTGCCTGAATGCTGTGCGGCGGACAGCACCACAACCCTAAGGAAACTCAAGGGTGCCAGATTGCTTCTGCCGGGAGACGGAATGATGAGTGTCAGCTCCAGCACCATATACCAAATTAGAGCGAGTAGCATCTCTGTCCCTCTCCGTGGCCATCACCAGCGATATTTGAGGCGCCATGGCTGAGTCTCAGCCGGTAGGCGGCACAGGCCCGCTTCAAGCCAGCGTGTCAAAAGCCTCAGAATCCGGGGACGAACAAGCGATAGCAACGGCGTCGACCACACAATCTGACCCAGCAAATGACACAACAACGAGGAAGAAAAGGAGGAGACCAAAGAAAAATGCGCCCCCGACAACGACGGACCATTCAACCGCCTCCCCTGAAGAATCCTCCTCCAAAAAGGCTGCTTCAAAGTTCACACCGCAAATGGTTGATTCCCTACTCGAGATGAACCCCGCATTGCGTGGAGAGCTAGGCTCGATAGATAAGAGCAAGGCGGGAGAAGTGCTGGAAAAGATGGAAATATCAGAGCTCCTGACCGGCATGTCCATTGGCGGCAAGAACCAGAAAGATATGGCGAGCTACAAGTTCTGGCAAACACAACCGGTTCCTCGATTCGACGACAAAGCTGATGCTCCCAAGCCTGACGGCCCCATCAAGATCATTGACCCTGAGCAAGTCCCACAAGAACCAGACCCACTGGTCGAAGGATTCGAATGGTGCGAACTGGACCTCACCAAAGACGAAGAGCTGAAAGAAGTGTATGAGTTACTAACATACCACTATGTCGAAGACGATAACGCCATGTTCCGCTTCAAATACTCACCATCATTCCTTAATTGGGCACTGAAACCCCCTGGCTGGCTCCCCAAATGGCACATCGGTGTCCGGGCCACAAAGTCCCGAAAACTCGTCGCCAGCATTTTCGGCATACCTGTGCAGCTCAAGATCCGAGATGTCAGCCTGAGAGCGACAGAAATCAACCTCCTGTGCATACACAAAAAGCTCCGCTCGAAACGACTTGCCCCAGTACTCATCAAGGAAGTCACACGGAGGTGCTACCTCGAGGGGATCTATCAAGCAGTCTACACCGCCGGAGTCGTAATCCCAAAACCAGTAGGCACGTGCAGATATTTCCACCGACCGCTCGACTGGCCCAAACTGTACGATGTCGGGTTTTCACCATTGCCGGTCGGAAGCACAAAGGCGCGCATGATAACGAGGAATCTAGTCCCCACCAAAACCTCCACGCCAGGTCTCAGACGAATGAGATTAGCAGACGTGGAGCCCGTCCGCGACCTCCTCCATCGCTACCTCTCCAAATTCCAAATGTCGCAATACTTCTCCACCGAGGAGATCGAGCACTGGCTCCTCAACAAGAACGCCGACAAGGATGACGCGCAAACCGTTTGGGCATATGTTGTCGAGGACCCGCAGACGGGTAAAATCACCGATCTGGTCAGTTTCTACTGTCTCGAGAGCTCGGTGATTAGGAATGGAGGGAAGACGGACGGCAGCGAGATGGTCAAGGCGGCTTATCTGTTCTATTATGCTTCTGAAACCGCTTTCGCGGAGAAGGAGAGAGGGTATAAAGAGCGGTTGAATCACCTGATGGGAGATGCGCTGGTAGAGGCTAAAAAGGTAAGCTCTTCCTTTCATTTCCAACCTCATTGTTCCCTCCCCACTCCCTCCGCATCTCGCTTACACAGCATGCTTATACACTGATTGATTGATTGATTGATTGATTGATTGATTGACTGATCCCTTCCACAGGCCCACTTCGACGTCTTCAACGCCCTAACCCTCCACGACAACCCTCTCTTCCTCGAGAGTCTGAAATTCGGAGCCGGAGACGGTCAGCTGCATTATTATCTCTATAATTATCGGACCAAGCCGATGGGTGGCGGGGTGACGAAAGATAACATGCCGGATCCGAGGGAGGAGGGGAGGAGGGGCATTGGTATGGTGTTGCTTTGATTGGTGGTGAGGAGGGCGGGCCATGGGGACGGGCATGGGGATGGGAGACGAGGAGGAGACTTCGGCGGAGGGGGAAAGGAGGGATAGGGGTCGCAAGTTTTCAGCGCGTCACCGCGGAAGAGCTACATTACGAGGAAGTCGGTGGTTGAGGATACTGCATGCATGGTTGAAGTGAACCTGGCAGGCAGACACAGATACCTACCGACACACGTCTAACTACCAGTTAGAACGATAAGTATCCCAGCCATCAGTCGTTCAGTCAATCAACCGACCAAACTCCCCAATCGATCGTGCCTTCATGAAATCCCGCTCCCCAACCTGCCTGCTTACTTATCACCCCGAAACACCCCTCCTTTCCCCTCCTCTCCTCTTCTCTCCTCCTCTTCCGTCTGCGGATACAGCTCCCGCCCCCGCTCCTACCCGCATTCAACTTCCCAGCCGGCTCACTTCCCCAGTGCTCCCTAACGACCCCAAAGCGAGCTTTTCTTCTATCCTATCGGGCGGTGTTCTAATTCCAGCACAACCAACTACTATACCAGCTATCCAGTAACGGCTTTTCCCTCCGTCTTCCTCTTCCGGACTTGGAACTTTGATATCCGGAAGAGGACAGGGCACGTGGAGTGGTGATGGAGTTCGTTCGTTTAGCTTCGCTGAATGTACGACGTCTTGGCGGTTTTGCCGGGGGACGTGGCAGCAAGAGTTCTTGGATTTGGATGGTGGTGGGTATTTGGTGATGGTTATGGAGACGGTGCGTGGATATGATGGGGTTGTAGGGTTTGATTTGGACGAGGGGGGGGTTGATCTGGACAAGATGGTTTGATGATTGTAGGGGGGGTTCCGGAGATGATAGGGAGGGTCAAGTCTATGTGCTGGTATCTTGGTAATTCGGGATTATTCGTTACGAGTCTTCGATGTCTAAGATGAGAGCGATGGGCGGTGGAGATGTGTGTGCCCGGACGTCGTTACGAAAAGGGGGTTCTGCCGAGCCAAGCATTGGTCTGAACGGTTGCTATGTCTCATCGAGTCGGTCACATCTCGAGTGCTCTCCACACGGCTGCAGCGGCCTCCTCACTACATGCCAAGCGGTTATGTCCACCATGCTTCGTCCTGGTATATCGCAGTTGCTTCACATGCTTTCCCATTCTCGACCCTCGCCAGGTATTGACACGTGTTTCATCATCCTTTCCGCCAAGGGAGTGGCCTGTGGTCCCATCCTGAACCGCATAGTGGCCCTCTGTTGTTATAGTCCACAAAATGGAATCGAATAGCCGCTGCGTCTCCCACCAGGGAATCTCACGGTCGTCCTTGGCGTGGAGGAGTTCGATGTGGATAGGGATGTCTTTTTGCGAGATTAGGATTTCTCCGAGTCGAAATTCCGTGCACCATGTGTCGGCGATGTAGGCGGTGATTTTGTTCATGATCCAGGAGTAAGAGCGGAATGGGGAGAGGAGGGGTGGGATGAGGCCTGCGATGCTGTAGGACTCGATCAGGGATGGGAGAGAGCAGAATGGCGAGATTAGGATCAGGGACTTTGGAGGTGGAAAATTGGAGGTTAGGCTCCAGCGGTGGAGGAGTGCGCTTGAGACTGCTGTGCCGAGCGATTGGGAGGTTAGGATTATGTTGGAAGGGGGAATGGAGAGAGTGGATGGACGAGTTGAGTGCTCGTTTGTTGGAGTGTGGTGATTGGGAATCAGGCCGGTGAGGAAGCTGAGTACGGTTTCTGCATCTGTGACGAGGCCTTCCTCGGTGGGAGTGCCGGTGCTGAGTCCGAAGCCGCGATAGTCAAACCCAATGACGTGGACTGGTCGTTGCGTGGAGGAAAGGCCGAGAAAACGTTGATAGGTGAATGGCCGGTATGAGGAGGCCAGATGACCGGCATTGCCGTGGAAATTGACGACTACATGCGCATTTGGATCTCCTGCTAGAAGCTCAAAGGCCGGTGTGTCAAGGACTTCGGTAGAATCCTTGACCTTGAGTTTATCCCGATGTTCCTGGAGTGTTTCAGAGTGTTGTTCTGCTAGGTGAAGTGGTAGGATATGCCATGCGTAGAGAGTTTCGTTGTCGGGCGTGAGAAGGGTAAAGGGTTGTATCTGGTGGTGGAGGAAAGCGAACGCCTCGACGTCAGATACATTCTGCCAGAGAGTCGGGTTGACGTGGTGGGCGTACAGTGCGTTTCGTTGGATGACAGGGAAGGTGAGCGCGAAGACGAAGAGGACATAAAGACCACCGAAGAAGGCGAGGGAGTAGAACGCTGTCCGAAAGATAGGGAAGAGTGCAGTCGCCATAGTTGGACACCAGCTGGCTTGAAGACAGTCTGAGCAGCTTTCTATGCTTGCACGCAAAAGCACATGCTAGACGAGTTGGACTAGACAGGCAATCTACCAGAGTGCAGATAAATGGTGAAGAGATCCAGGGCAAGGCAGATATGTGAATCAGAAGCACCACGCGATGGAAGATCAACTGGAAACAAGACCCTAGTTTTGGGCGTGAACAGGGGAGGTACCGCACCGAGGATGAGAATAAAAAGGGGGAGAAGGTAGAGACACCTCCTTCACAACTGCTCCACGCAAGACCCGACGCTGCCAGGAGGATGTTCCTGTGCAGGTAGCAAGGAGGCAGCGATGAGGGTGCTTCTACTAAGTTGCAGATAGTATATATATACTGGTGGTATGATGGGGGCTGCCCAAAGGGGTAGGATGACGTCTTAAAGGCCATGTTTGGAGTTGCTCCTTGAGCCGCCACTCTTGCACCTAAAATGACTGGCGGAGTCTTCATAGTCCCCTTCCAATGTCCACCACCACTCAACTCTGGAGTCAACACCACTGCACGGCACTGCACAAGCCTCTCGCAGCTCAAGCCCCTCGCAGCTCAAGCCCCCCCGGCCAGGGGTCAACTACCAGGATTCTGGCTTCAACTTTCAAGCCACAACTGGACCCCAATTCCCTTTTCTCCCTTTAGATTCCAGCAGCCAGGCCTTCAGGAACACATTCAACATCGTCAGCAGGAAGAGTCGCGGACGAGGACAGATGCTCGACAAGATACACGGACATTGGGAATGATCTCGTCTGTAAGTGGCTGCCTCTCTAATGTCCACCTAGATCGATCGCCGTTCCAGCTCCAACTCTCTCCGAGCATCACCGGAAGAATCCCGTCATCAGCCTTCACCCTGCTTGAAGATGCTTTCATTGCACTTCAATGGACGCAGGTAGCTTTTTGTGCGCTACACGTGTACTTTGGCATCAAGATCTCCATCATCGCCGCTTCTGCCTGCCGTTAGGTTAAGCCCGTCCCAACTGTCGGTCAACGCTCAGGCGCAGCCTCGATAGCTGGTACCCCTCTTACCTCTCGCCTTGTACTACACCTTCAAGCTCGACCTACACTCGACGTAGACAAGTCACGATCGTTACGATCAGCTGCTAATTGGTTGCATCGCAGTCTTTGACCAGAGTCGATAATTCGACTGGCTGACATGGGATCGTTGGTCATCAGCCCTGCGGTGTCGGATATTGGTCGATATACCCACCACCCCATTATGGTCGGAGCCGATTCGCAACAGAATGTAGCTTCTGATCAATCTTCGAGAAATTCCACCCACCCTACCTCTCCTTCCTCCAATCCCTCCAGATCTTCTGCAACACCCTCGGCTCGACCTCCAAACAGCCGACCAGTCTCAGACCCGGCGTCGAGAAATGCGACGCCTGTCGCATCCTCGCAGCCGCCAGTACAAGAGCCTGCCGCCCTTCCTCAGGCGATGAATACTGTTACATCTCCAGCGCAGGCAGCACGTGCTCATCCTTCTCTACAAGTTAATCAGCATAGCCGTGGATTCGACCAGTCGGGCTTTCCTCTGACCAGTGTTCCTCGAGGGCTCGCTTCGTCCTCTCCGACTTCTCCTCGCCTACAGCCTACCTATCGGTCAAGCAGGTCACTGGGTGGATCCGAGGCGACCTCACCTAGCCGTATCAAAGTTCGAGATTTATCGCACATACAGAGCTTTGCGAGTGAGGAGCTCTTGACCCGACCACGGGTCCCTTATCGAACAATCAGCGGGTTTTTGGACTCGGGCCGCCAATATGAGATTAGTGCCATGCCGGTCACTGATATAATCGAAATGGTGGCAGGACTCTTGACGAAAATCACCACAACAAACGATAGACAGTACGATCATTTGCACAGGCCGATCCCTCACACCGAAGACGGAGCTTCTATGAGCACGCAGACCACAAGCGTGCTAGCTTTTCACGGGAAGAATGTCCCAACCATTACAATTTTGAGCTACCTCAGTAGAATCCACAAGTACTGTCCTACAACATATGAAGTGTTTTTGAGCCTGCTGGTCTACTTTGATCGAATGACGGAGGTGGTCAATCGTGGATTTCTCCAGAGCATGCGCCGAGATGCAGCTCGAAGCCCGGCCTCTCCCATCGGTTCACCTCAACCTATCTCACCACGGGCGATAAGCGTAGACACGCCAGGATCGAGATCATCACAAGCAGCCGAGGCTACACCACCCCCTTCCGGATCAAAGGCTCCAGAAGATCCTCCTGGCCGTCCGACGTCGATGTCTGCCTCGACCTTCCTGCCTAGTGGTAGTGACGATCTCTCCCGGTTCTTCGTGGTGGATAGCTACAACATCCATCGTCTGGTCATCGCGGGCGTAACCTGTGCTAGCAAATTCTTCTCCGACGTTTTCTACACCAATTCTCGATATGCAAAGGTAAGCGTGCTCAGCACGAGTAAGTGTTTCAAGGCTGATTTCTGACCCAGGTTGGGGGCCTTCCCCTTGCGGAACTCAATCACTTGGAGCTGCAATTCCTTCTTCTGAACGATTTTCGGTTATCTATCCCCGTGGAAGAGCTTGAAGCATATGGCACCATGCTTGTCGAATTCTACGCACGAGAAGTTGTGGTACAACAACAGCATGCAGCTCAACAGCATGCGCAACATGTTGCTGGCAGTCATGGCGGCGCCGATGAAGTCTACATGCGAGAGCGATCAGCGGCGTCTTCGACACAAACACCAAAACCTTCATGAACCTTCGGCAATTTGGCATCTTGGCAATAATCCTCCTTGCTGGAGACCTTCACGACGGCGTTTGAGGATGTAGCGTTTTCTTCAATTCCCGGCGGAGAGCATGGCATTTTTAGAGAGCTATTGTTTGTCTTCCTCGGTTGTTGCTTCTCGATCCTTCCGTTAGACCAAGCATTTCTCGTTAACTTTCTCGGACTCCTTCGGTGGTCAATTCAGGCATTCAAGCCGGCAAGGGTGAGCCGGGCTAAATCTATGAGCGTTGATGATGGATGAATGGAACGATACCCTTATTGCTTCGTCAGTTTCCTTGTGCACGTTCGTTTAGAGGTAGACGCCTCAATTGTTGGGGGGATTTATACCGGTAGAGGTTTGTGGAAGTTGACTGAATTTGCGCGAATACTAGACTGTACAGGCGAGTGAATACCCATACTTGACAGGACTACTTTTGACCAAGTCTTAAACTTGTCTGTGATGTTCAGGAACTGTTTGGAATTTCACGGCATGGCGCATGAGTCAGAAACTCTGCCACGGACACCAGCCACGGGGACCAGGGACAAAGACCGTGTTCTATGACTCTTCCGACCTTTACCTAACCATAGCGCCATCCTACTGATAGCTTAGATTCTTTCCCCCTTCCCACCTTCCGACCTTGCCACGACTTTCTTATCTTGTTCAAGAGGCTGTTTTTTTAAGCCTCACATTTCTCTTGAAGTCATCCGCCCCCTTCAAGCGCAGCACGACGACTCCCTCCACCGACCTCCACCGAAGCTTCCCTCAAACCATGGCTCACGCACCTTCTTCCGGCACGCCCCCCACCACTCTTGCTGTTAATGCAGCTACACCACTTGCTCCCGGTAGAAGACCACCTAGGAACCGGAGGAGAGGTCAAGGTCCGCCCAAGGATGCCAGAGACGGGGGGCGAAACATGCTGCCACCGCCTGAAAATACAGAACGTACACGACCGGTTGCGGGAGCAAATTCAAGTTTACATGGAGACGCTCCGAGTTTCGTTCCGGCTTCAGTACTTCCTACCTCAAACCAAGGCCGGCCGAGACGACAACCAAAATCCAAGCAATCACCGACGGGTCCGAAGATCCATGTACCAGCGACCGCTCCTACGCCAGCAGCCGCAGGTGCCACAGGCCCGAGGAGAAGACGGGCATCTGTTCTACGATCCACTGCGCCCGATATTGCGACTCGAATTCACGAGGATATTGTTAAAAACATTTACGAATGTGCAATTTGCACCAACGAAGTAAGCAGGAATTCCAAAGTGTGGTCGTGTCGTACATGCTGGACAGTGTTTCATATTGGCTGTATCAAAAAGTGGTCCAAGAATGAAGGTTCCGCAGCTCCGCAGGGTCAGGTTCAAGAAGGACAGCTTCCACCTCCGAAGCAATGGCGATGTCCTGGCTGCAATTTGCCGCAGGAGACGCTCCCTTCCGAATACAGCTGCTGGTGCGAAAAGGAATTGGATCCCAAAGCTATCCCTGGTCTACCTCCACACTCGTGTGGGCAAACCTGCGGCCAACGGAAGACTTTTCCCAAGCCGTGCCCTCATCCGTGCAATCTGATGTGCCACGCTGGCCCTTGTCCTCCGTGTTCGCATATGGGCCCATTGCAAAGCTGTTTCTGCGCCAAAGAAGCAACGTCAAGGCGATGCCTGGACACGAATTATGAATCTGGATGGAGCTGCGGTCAGCCCTGTGGTGATGTGATGCCATGTGGCAAGCATACTTGCCCCCGGCCTTGTCATGAAGGCCTTTGTGGAGCTTGCGAAGCCGAAGTCGAGGCTTGGTGCTACTGTGGAAAAGTCAACAAGACCATGAAGTGCGATAGCTTGGATGAGGCGAAGGAAAGCCACCTTTGGACTGGCGAATTTGACTGTCATCAGATCTGCGACCGTCTCATGGATTGTGGGAAGCATCAATGCGAGAAAATTTGCCATTCTCAAGACCGTGACGTACCGCATTGTCCTCGGTCCCCTGGCTCGGTCACTCGTTGCCCGTGTGGGAAGACGACACTCGCTGAGCTGTCTGATCAGCCTCGGTCCTTCTGCACCGATCAAATACCCAACTGCAAAAAGTCTTGCGGAAAACAATTAGCTTGTGGGCATCAGTGTGAGCAGGTCTGCCATGCGGGAAAATGTCTCCCATGTCTAAGGACGGTTTCAATTAAATGCCGATGTGGGAGAAATGGGCTCAAAACGATATGCCACCAAGGCGTCGAGGAACCTCCTCAGTGTTTACGAGTCTGTAAAGTCCACCTAAATTGCGGCCGCCACGAATGTGGGGAACGCTGTTGCACCGGAGAGCGAAAAGCAACTGAGCGTCAGAACGTTAGGAGGAAGATGAAGACGGTTACTCTAGACCTTGCACGTCAGCTCAGAGATGACATTGAACCGGAGCATATCTGCACAAGAATGTGTGGCCGTATGCTTAGATGTGGCAATCATACATGCCAGAACTTGTGCCACAGAGGACCATGCAACAGCTGCAAGGAAGCAATATTCGAGGACTTGTCATGCGACTGTGGTCGGACTGTGCTTCAGGCTCCTCTACCTTGTGGCACTGGACAACCCCTTTGCACGTTTCCTTGCAATCGATCGAAAAATTGTGGTCATCCACAAACTGCACATAATTGTCACACCGAGGAAGAATCCTGTCCCAAATGTCCGTTTTTGACGGACAAGCCATGCATGTGTGGGAAAAGGACGCTTAAGAATCAGCCGTGTTGGCGATCAGACGTTTCCTGCGGGTTAGTCTGCGGCAGAAAGCTCAAGTGTGGCTCTCATTTCTGTCAAAGGCACTGCCATCGAGCTGGCCATTGCGAAGACGCTCTGATACAGTGTCAGCAACAATGCGGAAAGGCCAAGAAGACCTGTGGTCATCCTTGCGGAAAGCCATGCCATGCACCGTCCGCATGTAAAGAAGACAAGGCTTGCCCGTTCAAAGTTATGATCACGTGTGACTGTCAACGGAAGAAGGAGGAGGTAAGATGTAATGCTCTAGCAAGTATGCCAGATGCAGCGGGTCGTCAAACATCTCTCAAATGTGATGAGGAATGTGCGAGATTAGAGAGAAACCGTAATCTGGCTGCTGCTCTACACATATCCGATGGTCACTCAGATGATCATGTTCCCTACTCGACGGCTACTCTGAAGATGTATCTCGAAGACGTCACTTGGGCGCATGCTCAGGAGGAAATGCTCCGGACATTCGCGGCCGATCCTGAAGAAAGACGTCTACGGTTCAAACCGATGAAATCACACCAACGCGCCTTTGTTCACAGCCTTGCAGATGATTTTGGCTTCGATAGTGAGAGTATGGATCCTGAGCCCCATAGACATGTGATGCTATTCAAGACACCGAAGTTTGTCGCTGCTCCGATGAAGACATTGCAACAGGCGGCGAGGACCAAACGTGCAGCGCTCAACCTTGGCGCGCCGATCCACGGCGTGCAAGGTGCGGCAGTTCCGAGCAATGTTGAACAAGCATCAACGCCTGATAAGCTGGGCTATCTATGGAATGGAGTCCTCCTCACAGAACCGCGCTTTGCATTGACCGAGAGTGAATTGCAACCGCACATTGTCAAAGTTGCCCCAACGACATTGTTCGATATCCATTTCGTTGCTGGAGGGGATCACATTGTGCTCACTCTGTCGAGCTCGTCGACATCGGACGACTCTCAACAGGTAGCTGGGCTACTTGAGGCCCTTGAACCTAAACTGGCAACGGCGATTAAAAAGTATGGTCTAGCAAAAGAGGTCTCGCTTGGTGTTTTCGAGACGTCTGCCGTGGCGGAGCCACGGCTTACTTACCGAAAGGACGGAAAAGAGTCGGCGTCAGGCAAGGCTGTCGGTGGTGGTTGGTCACAAGTCGCTGCAAAGGGCTCAGCGCCTGCCAGAGCCCCCCAGGTCCAGCCTGTTGGCCAGAGACCTGTGTATACCGTGCTTGGAAGTCGATTAGCGGAAGCCAAGAAGAAGAAAATGAAGAACGAGGAGAGGTTGCGCAAACAGGCAGAGGTTGTGGATGACTGGGAGGAAGAGGTTGAGAAGGACGAGAAGGTCAAAGAGGCCAATGCAGAGGAGCCAGGAACGGAATGTCCTGAGGAAGTTGGTGACAGCATCGTGGTGGAAGGACCTTGTGATTTTGAAGTAGTTGAACGGGGGAGGGCTGCCAAAGCTGCGGCTTGAGCACCACGAGCATGGTTGAAATCACCTAAAATGATAGAATCGTAGGCAGTATGGCCGGCTACATCATCGCCGACACATAATAAATCCGCAAAGACATTCGATCAAACAGCTGAAATATCGAGCCTCAAAATCAGGATCAAACTAACTAGTGGAAGACATCGTCAGGGCGGCAACGTTCAGGGATGCCAAGCCGTGACCCCTTATCGATAAAGCTCCCCTCAACTCCGCATGTCGGATCAGGCCAATTCATTCATCCATCTTGCAACCTTCATGTTTGACTGACAATGGGTCAATCGCAGTCCGGAGAGACTCCCCGTCAAATCTCTACAGGTAGGTTTCATCATCTCCACACATGTGCCACTCTCGCTCACTCGCAACCCTCTTTCAGAACAACTCTCGCACGAACTCGCCCTCCGCTTTGCCTCCGAATGCTTTACCCACCTCGAGATCGCGCATTTCAAAGACAACTTTAAAGCCCTTGCCGACCACCAAGATGGCGTCGAATATTGGAAAGAAGAGACACTGTGTCGGTTCTTGTGTCTGCCGGATGCCCTCCGTGTCAGCTGTGTCATCTACCAGATGGCGACCTACCTGGGCGCATTTCCTTTTCCCAGCCTTGCACCCTGCATTCTGACAAGAGAGGCGATGGTTAAGGTAGTCACCATCATGACGGAACGATATGGTAGGGCGCTTAGAAGAGGGAAAAGAGATCGCATAAGACTGTTGTTCAGGAGCTTGGCCGTCTTCGATCGGAGAACGAGTACCATGTCACCTACTTCGGAGAAGCCCACCATGAAGCAGCTAGTGGCGGAGCAGAAGCCAGACGATATGGTCCAGGAAGCCTTGGCTGTAGAGGAAATTCGGTCACATGTGGCAGGATTCGCAATTGACGAGCCCGCCAATGATGGCGCCGAAGAGGAAGAAGACGAAGACGAGCTGGCTTTGGCCGCTTTAGATTCACTGGATGCAATTGAAGTCTTCAAACAAGATCAACTGGTCACGCGTGAAAAGAAGATACATCATGCACAGATACCGGGCGAGAATTTCAAGCGATTGGTCATGCTGCTGCTTGTATTGGCACCACTTGGACCGCAAGAAAGTATGGCGAAATATGGAGAGGACTTGACCGAAACAAGGCAGAAGGAACTTGAGGACGAAGCGGACTGTGTGGTGGCAGCTTTTGATGCTGACGAAGTGACAGGTGGTATAAAATACACAGCTTTCACAAGAGCGATCTCCTCATCCTTTCCACTTTTATTCGAGCCCCTAAATGCGTTGTTCGAGCACTTTCTATTCAGCAAGAATATTGATCTATCAAAACACCGAGGACCCTCGACCTCAGTACCTGAGCCAGCAGTTTCACCGAGGATATCTCCCATCATGTCAGACTTACCAGATCAGTCCTCAATCCTCACTCCTGCGCTCGTATCTCATCTGTCCACATTCTTGACAACAAAATCGTTCTCGACGTCTCCGGTCAATCTGTATCACGCGGGAACACGCTTCCACCCGGTCTACTCTACAACAGCCCAAGGAACCTCACTCACCTCCTTCTCCCGGCACGTGCTGTGTTGGCAACGTGCGACCCTCCTCCTCGTCACAGGAACACCAACTCAACACTTTCCAGACTCCACGAAGTCCTCTCGTCCCATCATAGTGGGCGCCTTCCTCCCAACACCCTGGTCAAAATCTTCCTCAAGCACCTCCAACGATTCATCTGCCGCCCAACCCCTGCTCTTCCTCCTCTCTCCCCGCCACACGCTCTTCCCCCACAATCCTTACAGCCGCACGCCTACTTCGATCTCGCACTTCGGTCCTAAAACCGGCATCGCGCTCGGTTGCATCATTCCACCTGCCAGCCGTACGAGCACGGCCTCCCAGCTCCCTGTCATGGGCCCAGTAAGTCTAAAGATCGATGCCGATATCTCCACTGCAATATTTCAGCATGATGCTAGGGAAGGGGTTGGAGCCTTTTTATCGGACCCTGGTCTTGAAAAGGTTCAGTCGCAGGATCAGACCAAAATTGGGAGGGCAAGGGTTGGGAGAAAGGTAGAGTTCGGCATCGATACCATGGAAGTCTGGGGTATCACGAATGCTGAAGAGGGAGAGGAGGACGAAGTAGTCCAGCAGAAGAAGAGATTGGACTGGGAGGAAGCTGAGGCGGCGAGGAGGGCGGGGGTTAACTTTGGTGGGGATAAGGAGGGCGCGAGGGCGCTGCTGGAGATGGCGGGGCTGGTCGGGGAGAGGTCCGCTGGGAGTGGAAGGAGTGGCGGAAGTGTTTAGGACGCTTGCATGGGTGGGTAGTACGGAATAGAGCTTGGAGAATAGGGGTTAGTCAAGAAAGAAAAGAAGATTAGATTGGTAAGCTGGGCCGAACATAAAATCCTCTTTCAGTCTGGCTGTAGCCGGTCCGTCTGGTGCAGATTCGGTGCGATTCTTTCCGTAGTGTGGTCAATGCAAGTCAAATGCCGTGGAGTTTTAGGTCCGCTTCAAGTTGATAGTCGGTGTGGGTGAGCGCCAAGCCTCGCACTCTCAAACCTTGGCGTGACTGAGATGGCAATTCAATGTCCCCAAAAGAAGCGATGACACATGCGCCACGAGATCCGATGCATTTGCGAGTTTGGCGATATGGCTCTGTGTAGAACGAGTTTCAGGACCTCGGACATGTGTCGGTGGAGCTGATGGTTAAGGGTGCCGATGTCAGATGGTACTCCTATCCTTGACTACGACCCGGACTCCTGTGGTGATAAAACAGGTGCCTCGAGATCTTTCAGTATGAAGAAAAGTGGCAGCTAGCGAATTTGTTCCTCTGATGACACCGCCCCGTGAAGCCGGTTTACCGCTAATCAACGAGATTCTCCTTTCATACTTTTCTTTCAGACCTATTTCTCAAGTTTGTACGTTTTCATAACCCAATATCAGGACACCTTTTCAAGAATACCAGTTTCTTTCCGCTCCTATCTTTCAGGTCCTTGTTTTCTAGTAATACCTTCCGGCTGCGGCGAATTCGCAATTATGCCACCCAAAGATTCTCCGCCACGCGCTAGACCTTCTAGGCCCACCCAGAGACCCTCAACTACATCAACAGCCCAGGCGAGACCTACGGATGCACCGTCAACCGAGAGAACAGCATGGACCTGTGCCTCCTACACGTCTGCTCAGAGCACGGCCGCTGGGCCAAGTCAACTAAGTACTTCCTCCTTAGCATCAAGGGAGCGGAGTCCGTCAGATAGAGGAGGTAGAAGTGACATGAGGGTTGATCCAGTTGCAGTCCCTCCCTTAACCACCAACCTCAGGCAGAGTACCAGAGCCTCTGGGATAGATCTTGCTGATCTTGAAAGCCAAGAACATGCCAGACGCACCCGAGAAAGGTCCGCTGGCCAGCAAGGCCAGGTCGACACTTTGGAACAGCAGCTGCGTACAGTACAGCTACGAACGAGAACGAGAGCGCCAAAGAGGAGGATGGAACCGCGTGAGGACACTAAGAGCTTCATTCATCGTGTTTTGATGAGTTCCACGGATCGAAGAGAGCGGATTGCTCGTTTTCAGACCGAGATTGTGTCTCTGCTAGAGCATCGCGAAGGTGATGATATGTACCTGAGGGCGGTTGGGCTGTTAGAGACGGCTATAGAGGTTCAGCAAGGAAAGATCACGGAGGAGGAGGAAAGGGACGCGAGGAGACAGGGAATCGCAGGGCATTCAACCGGATAGATGGTGGGAGCAAGAAAAATATCGCACGGCTACGTGAGATCTGAATTCAAAGGACATTAGACCTGCCCTGCATATTGACCATTCTAGCACTATCTGTTCTTCACATAAACTCGATCTAAACGGCTGTGGGCTCGAGATCTGCCCAGAGGCCAGATGCATTGCACTGTAGATGCAGCTGTACAACCACACCAAACTCATGTGTGCTCACTACTAATAGGAGCGTCAAGGGATTATGGCGTCCCTCCCTTTGAATGTGTCAAGAGCAGGGGCAATGATGGTGCCGGATCGCCGGAAAGAGCATTTCCTTGTTTCAAAAAGATCGACATCTGACTTGAATCATTCTTAGCAGTCTCATGTTTCCACCATTTCCTCTACTGCAATAGACCATGCGAAATCTTATCGAGGATGCTGTCTCGTGTCATGCCGTCAATTATCGGAAGCTGGCCGAAAATGGGTTTCAGAATATAAAGCGTTTCAACCCAGGATACAGAAACACAGACCAACATGAATGTATACTCAAGCTCTGCAGAGATAAGTATCTATCTCCCACGCCCGAAGAGACTTACAGCAGCAGCTATAATTCTTGATACTCACCTCCTACGTCTAGAGTGACCAGAAGCACACCCTCAAAAATCAAGTATTGGCATTCTTATAACAATCAGAAGCTAGAACCATGTTACCGAGATCTTTACGACCTCTGAATGGTACCAAAAACGCCTCCACTCCATCACAGGACAAGCAGTCTCGTCCATCTACACAGGCCTTTGGAAGAGCAGCGACAGGCTCTTCCTCCTCTCCCTTACCCAAAAGCCGGATCCCGGGCCTGACTCCAAGCGAAGCCCCTCCTTCTCAGCCCATATCACTAAAACGAACCTCTGCAGCAAGCGGAGGTCGACCAAGCAACACCAAACTCAATGCCACACAGGGTTCAGGCCTAAACCAGGGAGAGAGTGGTCCATTTGATGATCATATCAGAAAGGTGGTGCTGCAAAACAAGGACCCAAAGAAGTTTTTGCCTATGTTAAGAGAGGACCTGGTCCAATATCTTACGCTTCAATTTGACGGCCGAAATTATGACCATCAATGGGATGGCCATGTCACACAATTAGTCAGAGTTATTGAGCAGCTGGAAAGGACTGGCGAATGCGTCGTTGGAGGGAGGATTGTTCGACCCTGAAGCTCTCGTTCCGTGTCAAGAGGAAATGTTGGTGCCTGGAGTGAGAGTAGAAGCGTCCGGTTCCTTTTGGGTTGGAGCGGGAGAGCGGAACCGAGAATCCCGCGGCGGGATTGATTGATTAGCGGGCTTGGCGTGTTTGAGGCTCAATCAAACAGGAAGAAGTTCTCCATTGAAACACGAACTGTTTCCAGCTCACGAACTATGTCGCACTTCTGGTTGATGCATCTCGCTTCCTGCAAGCTCTAAAAGGGTAGGTAGCACAAGCCCTCGATCGCGTGTGTTGGGAGCATCTGGTGGTATGCATCAGAACGTTTGAACTGTGTCATATTCTCGCCGTCCTCCATTCGGTGGATGGGCAGGAATCCCACCATGGCAGGCAGTCAAGAGCCCCGGCTGTCATATCTAAGTCGCGCCATCATTTGAAAGATGGAAACCCGTTTGACGATAGGACTTGGCTTGAACTTCGAATTGGAGCCTTAGACCGTTAGTCTATGCTTCCAACGTACATTTTTAGAACATGGGAGAAGTACCATAAAGACGCGACCGCCACTTGATCTTGAAGTTTTATCTTTCGCCACGATATTGCCCTCTCAAGGAACCGTTCATTCTTCAAGTCTGTCAGCCTCTTCAGCCGAGCGGTTTTCGTGCTTAGATCTGATCCCCAGCTGGAGGACTACGGGCTCAGTAACGAGCAGCTCATTTTGGGATACGACAGTGTTTTTGATTCATACCTCATTCGGATCTACCCCCCTTTAGAACCGATTGCGTGGCTCTCATTGCCATCGCACAACACGGCCAACCCCAGCCACCATGTCCGATAGACCTTCTCGACGCGGCCGTGGAAAACCTCCAATCCCCTTCCGGGATGAGCGAAACCAGCCTCCTCCAAGACCTGTAGGCCCGAGACCTCTTGTAGCAGACCCGGCTGCATTTGAAGCTGCTGCCTGTGAATCTGCTCGTACTGTAATAGCGCGGCTCTCGGGAACAGTACAACCGAGGCCATCGCTAGTAGGACACCCGTGGCCAGGGGCAGCACCGCAGCCTACAGCAGTACCACAACTGGGACGATGGGCAGCAGCACAACAAGGGCCACCGCCAACAGCACAACCAAAGCCATCGCCAGCAGCACAACAAGGGCCACTGGGAACACCTCAGAGCCACAAGCCGCAACCAGCCGCACGTCCTCCTACCGGGCAACAAGGCATGTCAGCCCCTGCCGACCCTTCTGGCAGTCCTAACCCGACCTCGACGAGAGGAGACGCGCGACAAGCCAGCAGTGAAACTTCTATGGTTGTCACCCGTGGAGCTCACAGGCGTGAAAATGCCGCTGGGGAATCGTCCCGAGCGGGAGCTGTCAGAGAAGGACCTGGCAGAGGTGGAGCCGCCAGAGGCGGAGCTGCCGGTAGAACCATACCCAGACACAGAGGCGCACCCGCCGCAGGTGAGGTTCTTAGAACCGTAGCTCCCTACACTGAGTCTGGCCGCACTCAAGGTCGTGCCCACAACCCCTCCAATCCTGTGGAATCCGTGCTCGTTCAAGAAATCGCGCGACTCGAGGAAGCAGTCGAGAAGCTGATGCTAGAGCTCCAACAATTGAAGGCGACGGGCCACCTGACGGATCCGAAACACCGAGGAAAGAATTATGACGACGTGTACAGGGACACTGAGACGAGAATGAAAGAGGCGAAGGACGTAATGGAACGGCTTGAAAGAGAACTCCAGGAGAGGGGTGTTTCTACCAAGTGCCCTCCTGGTCGCTTTAATCCTCTGAGGTGGGCAAAGCCTGGGGCTGGTGGTTCTCGTCGTCCCTGATGTGCGTGTTGCGAGAAGGCAAAGCTCTAGGGTCCTAGTCCATCTGCCAGCTCTGGTGTTGAAAAGTGGAATACTACTGTCAGACAGCCTGCGCCTCAGCCTGCGCCTCAGGCTGTCCATCGGCCCAATTAAGCCAATCTCCGGCCTGTCTTGGCCCCATTTCCTTCATACTTAGGCCTCATTTCAGGAGGCATTCTAGATACTTGCTAGACAGTCAATCCTATCACTTTGATTGTACTCAATTCGATTCTACACAGACATTTCGCCCTATACCAGCTATTTGAGCCGATTTGTCTGACAACTACTGCCGGGGTCCGGTAGATATGTGATGGTTGCTGAGACTACGACATGTTAGGGTAGAGAGCCAAAGAACTGGTTCATAAGATCCCATCCATAGCCGTAATGCTCGCCCACTGAAATGTCTTCTACTGGCTGATGCACACGACGGTGAAGTGTCAACATTATACGCCAAGCTCAAGATCGCAATTGGGAATGGCCTCAAAATCCACGACCTACTTTAATACTGTGGATTCTTCGAACAGCGAATGTTTCAAAGCCTTCTTACCGGTAGGCATTCTTCACTGCCATTGCTTACGCACTGTAACGAGAAGCCGCCGGCTGTCGTATCAACTAAAATGCACCGAGGGCATTGCGGAGGAGATATAACGGAGAACGTTTGACCATGACGAGCAGCGTTTAATTCTGGTGGCAGAACCTGATACTTCCGAGCTATAATATGGCTTATAACTGGCAACATCAAGATGGGTGTCTGACTTCGTTATACTCCCTGCACTACGCATCGAGAATGCCACTTAGGCAATTTGCCTTATCATCATTAGAGTTCTATTTCCCTGAGCCCTAAGTTACTAATAACGTCCGGAAAAAACCATCAGTCCAGGCTGTCGCACTCAAATCTCTTCTTTGTGCTAATTCACGAATTGCGCCATCATGGCGGAGGGAAGTCGAGGAGCGAGACTTCCACCACGTCTTGAACGCAGTGAGAAGCCAGCCTCTTCAGCATCTGTGAATCCAAGACCACAGGCAACGCAAGCTGCACAAGGGCCGTCATCAGCAATGCGACCCTCAGCATCGCCAGACCCATGGGCTGGCACACTCACAGATGTACACCCATCAGCAATGCGACCCTCAGCATCGCCAGACCCATGGGCTGGCACACTCACAAATGTACACCCATCAGCAATGCGACCCTCAGCATCGCCAGACCCATGGGCTGGCACACTCACAAATGTACACCTATCAGCAATGCGACCCTCAGCATCGCCAGACCCATGGGCTGGCACACTCACAAATGTACACCCATCAGCATCCGCATCCGCATCTGCAGCATACAGGCACCATCGGACTCATGGATCTAGAGCTGCAGAAGCACAGCTTTGGGCATTCCAATCAGGAGCTGCTGGAAACCCAAGGGGTCGTGCATCTGGAGCGGAACGAGCAGAGTTCCTGGTACCAACACAAATTGCAGCAGCCGCCAGACAGTTCAGTCTCCGTCCCTCAGGCTCGCTGGGACCTTCGACGTCCACAGCCGGAAATCCAAGGGCTTGTACACCTAAGCAACGAGCGCCATCAATGGCACCCCCTTTCACTATACACCGGAGTCAAGCCTTGAAAGACCTTCTCACGCTTGGTGGAAATTCACAAGCAAGAAGCGCAGGACTAACCGGAGCTCCTTCTATACCCAGCTCAAATCCAGTCCGCCAACAGACAGCCCAGACACTGGCAAGATCGGGCCCGCCAGGACCCATATTTGTACCGTTCGGATCACCAGCACCAGGCCCATCCTCCGAGAGACGTGGGCCTCGAGGCACAGAGCCTAGGCGAATACCACCGCCTGGAGCAGCAATACCGCTTGGGACACCCCCACTGGGACCAGGAATGAGCTGGGGAAGCCGGGTGTCTCGGCATACAAACTATGACCCGGATGCACCACATCGTCGGAACTATAAGAACCAGGCTTCTCAGTCCAGCGGAGGAGCTCGTCCAGGTGTCGCTCATGTACAGGAGCCGGATTTCGAGGCGGCGGAGGGACTGGCACTCCTATCTGACAGGGAAGCTGGTCCCGAGTCCGGTAGAGGCGCTGGACCTCAAGGAGGCAGACCAGCTGGTCCCTCATCTAGCACAAGAGCTAATCCTGGTCGCAGAAGAGGAGCAGGCATTCCAGGCAGCCGAGGTGCAGGTCCCTCATAAAGAGGAGGGGAGAAGACTTGTTAACTTCTCGATCACGAATTGAGTGGGTTCCTTACCAACTCTGCGGTAGAAAGTGAATCCGAGCTGACAAGAAGGCATGCGCGCTGTAAGATCTTGGGAAAAGATCTAGAGGTATATCAGATTGCTAATGCAAACTTCTAGGGAAGGAAGCATCTGAGAAAGGCGGTTTCTGAATGCCAATACCTTTTAAAATTGTCTAAGGGATGCGGTCCACGATCGCGATCTATCGCGTCGTTTGAGCCTTGCTTTCTTGCTCTCGAGTGCAACATCGAATTTCTATTCACGTTTCAACAGACAGAGAAACATGGTACGAAACCCTATCAGAAATCGTCTCTCGCGCCAAGAACCCAACGAGAGAGCTTTCCACTCTTTTTCTTTATCTTCATCTTTTACACCTCCTCCTCCTCCTCCGGTTTTCCCTCGGGGAAAGGTCTACCTACTGCATAGGAGATCCCTAGCCCTGTCTCCATCTTTCCGCCTCCCTATACTTATTGGCTTGCCATGCTAAGTAAAACATCATTACCACCTCCTTCGAAGCCTAAGCATCAAGTCTTCGTCTGTTTCTCAATTCTAACTTCACGTATCCTCTCTATCACTTCTCAGACCCCTAACCTTCTCCGGCAAACCTCACCCCGGCCCCTCCCGGAGGCCTCCCTCCTCCTCCTCCTCCTCCTCCTCCTGCCCTTGGCCACCGCTAAACCCCAACCCGACTCCTTGAGCATGCTGCATGCCCTCGCACGCTCTCTGGCTATATAAGGTTACCAGCTAATCCTCCAGCTCCAATTCCACCATCTGCTCCCCTTTACTCGCCCTCGCGTCCCGCGGCGCGGGAGTGTCTCTGCCGCCACCACCAAGCTATCCACCTAAATTGCTCTACACTGCCCCAGCAATTCCTGCATCGCGGGACTCCAGTCCCGGCGCAGACTAATTATCACAGGCCCCACCCAACCAGCCAACCAATCGTCCAGCCCATACAGGAAAAAGATTGTTCGCCGTGGCCGGAAGCCAACGCCAAGGGATCTTTGCAACAGAGCACCCGAGAAGAATAGTCATCCTTCCCCTTTCCACTGTGAGGTCCCGCAGTGTAAGCTTGTCAGGTGTAGTATTATACCCAAGTAACTAAGCTGACTACCCGCATCATCCATCTCGAACTCCTAATCACGTATTGGCAAAAGCGCCCAAAACCCCGTAATCGATCCTCAAGCTCTCAACCATCGTCTCGGCATTACTGAACTGGAAGACATCCGACCCCGCCAATCTCCCCACCCACTTCTCATTCGTCTTGTTCGCGCAATCCCCCGCCGTCACCTCCAGATCCACCCGAAACGCCGCCCACGGATTGCCCGGGTTCTGGGCCAACACCGGGCCTAGGATATTGGCGCCTCCGAGAGCGGGATCATCCGTCCCCGTCAGACGGACGGTTTCGGCGCAATTGTCGAAGAGATCCTGTACGTATTCCCGCTGGATCAGGACATCGTCGCGAGTGCCGGACCGGTCCAGATGTCCTCCGACGAAATGGAGAAAGTCGTACTCGAGGATCTGGTCGTGGGCTCTGATGAAGCCGGGGACGTTTTTGACTACACCGAGGCCGGAGAAGGGGATCCAGCCTGGGAAGACGACGTCGACGAGCATGAGGACTTTGGAGGCGGGGGCGTAGATGAAGGTGTTGCCTTCGAGGTGGTTGGGGCCTTTGTAGGTCAGTTCGAGGGTTTGGTTGCCGAGTTTGAGGCTGTAGTCGTCTGTGAAGGTCACTTTAGGTAAGGGCCGGTTGGGGTCGTGGACGGCGGCCAGGAGTATCGAGGTTTCCGAGTGCGCGATGGTGGTGACGTCGTCGTCGTCGTGGTCGGCCAGGAGGATGATTGCTCCGCCGATGTGGTCGGCGTGGGAGTGGCTGTAGATGAGATGCGTGATGGGGAGGTGGGTGACGTTGCCGATTGCGTAGAGGAGTTTGTGACCATGCACCTTGCACAGGGACAGGAGAGTTGCATTTTGAACAAATCCCGATCCAATGCCTGCACCTATCGTGCCATACGAGGCTAGTGCTGCCAGATATGGGTCAAGCACCCAAGTACTTCGTACAGGAGCCCGAGAGTTGTCGGAAAGGGAATGGGAGGGGTCCAGCCGTGGATTTGAATAACTTGATAGAAAGCTTAACCGAGAGCTTGAGCTCGAAGGAGTGGTGAGTGAACGTCTCAGCCTCCCCATATTCTCTTTCCGCAAACTATTGATTTCCTGTTCGGGCTTGGCTTGGAGTGGCATTTTGTTGTAGGTCCTCCTTGGCGGCTTACTCAGCATAGGCCTCTTTTCTGCTTCTTTGCTAGACTGCGTAGATAACTTCCTCCTGCAGACGCTCATTCATCGTATTTTCTTCTAATTTGCGTTGATAGCTTCCTCCTCCATACACTCATTCATCACATATATCTTAGGTAGTAGTTGTGTTCAGGGGCGCCAAGACTAGAGGCTTGGCAATCGCCCTGCGAGGCCGAGGCTCGTAAAAATTGTTTTGGATTTATGGACAACATCGGGACTGGATGACGCGAGTCCGGCGAGGATGTGCCTCGATAATCTCAACTTCCCACGAGGCAGAAGTTAACGATCTTCATTGACGCAACGAGTCATGAATGCCATCCATAGAGCGCTTGGACAGTACCGATGCCTCCTGATGTACCGGCAGATAATACTTCGGACTGGCGCTTGATGCTTCTTGGAAATTTGCTGGAAGTATGATGTATCTTCGGTCGTTCCCTCCGCTCTGATATTCGGACTCTCTTCGTCGGTCTATAGTTTCACACTCTCCGGAATCTTGCCCAGATACCCATTCCGGATCAACCACGTCCTCACATCCTCTCCATCTCTTTCCAGCCAGCTGTTCCTCGCCTTGATACTATCCAGCGTCTGGTCTAATGAACGATCGAATCCCTATCAAACAAAGGATTAGTCGTCTTCGCGTTTCACAAGTGCCCGGCCTTCGAATGAGTAGTGACATGAGCAGGATAGACTTGCCTTGGTATCTTTAGTCTTGAAGAACTCCTCCACCCCCTTCATCTGTTCTACCTTCGTAAACCCACCGGCACACATCCCCACCACAGAACTTAACATCGTCCCACTTGGAGGCAACCTCTTGACAAGCTCATCCCAAACACGGCACATCCACTCCCACCTCTTTTCAATGCCCTCCCTGTGCGCCCTCAACCCTGCAATCGGCATGTAAACATCCTGCATCTTGACCTCGCCACTCAAGGTGAGTCCCAACGTCCTGTCAATCAGCTCTGGGGACTTCGCACGCCCAAGCACGCGGAGACAGGTATTCCGCTCTTCTCCCGTGGATGCCGAGTGGTACCTCGCGAGGATGGTGTCGTATTCCTTCTCGCCTCCATGGACTAATGCAAGAGCAAAAACTGCAGGTCTGAGGTTGGGATGCACAGCTTCCAGATCGCCGTCTTGGAACCGCTTGAACATCTGGCTTGCGGCGTTGATGATCTTCTCGTCTCCAGCCATGGCCGCCGATCCAAACATCAGGCTCTTAAACTGCGACAGGATATGGTCCTCGTTCTCGGCGAATTCCCACCCCAGTTCATGCGCTTTAGCGCTGCACAGTTGGAGCTGAAACCGCTTGAGCGCGGCTTTGGTGTCTTCGTCCTCGAAGATCCAGGTGCTTCGCGCGGCATTGATGCGGGTAAGGATCTCGTTCCAGACGATGTAGGAGGATTCGGTGTCAAAGGATTTCAGCAGGTTGAGGATGCCAGATGTTTTTTGGTAGCCGGACGCGGCCAGTGCGCCAGCATCGGCAATCATACCAGCGCGGTCTTCGACTGTTAGGAGACCTTGCTTGGCAGATTGACCTAGCTTTTCGAGACGGGAGGTGGGGTAGGAGGTGCGGAAGAGGGAGCAGTGGTCAGCGTTAAGTTTGTAGAAAGACAGGTCTGGGAGGGTGAAGGTGGCGGAACGAGTGGTGAGCATTAAATCTTCGTTTACCTGTTCTTTCGTCTTCAGACCGAGGATACAAGGGTATAGGGTTGTGTCTTCTTCGGGTTTGACATCTGCCGTTCGTAGGAAACGATTTTGCTTCAGAGTGATTGTCTTCTTGGCTTCATCTTCTTCGACCGTGATCACAGGATAGCCGACGTGCTTCGTCCAAATATCCATCATCGTAGGAACGTCTTTGCCGCTGGCTTCAGAGAGGGCTGCCCAGAGGTCACCTGTCTGGGTATTACCCCATGCATGCTTTTTGATATATCGTCTGATCCCATCAATGAACACGTCTTCGCCGAGGTACTTTGAGATCATGCGCAGGACGGCAGAGCCCTTGGCGTAGGAGATACTGTCGAAGATCTGATTGATATCATCTGCTCGATGGACTGGTACTTCTATCGGGTGAGAGCTTCGCAGCGAATCAAGGCCCAGAGCACCCTGAAGAGTGTCGATGGTGAATGTCTCCCACACTTTCCACTCTGGGTAGAACTCATTGCAGGAGTACCATGACATCCAGGTAGCAAATCCTTCGTTAAGCCATAGCCCATCCCAGAAGTCCATTGTGACAAGATTTCCAAACCACTGATGAGCAAGTTCGTGCTGCACTACCTCAGCAACACGTTCCTTTGTCGCAGCACCTGCAGTCTTCTGGTCAAATAATAGGTCCACAACTCGATAAGTGATCAAACCCCAATTCTCCATAGCCCCTGCGCTGAAGTCCGGGACAGCCACCATATCCATTTTGGGAAGTGGGAATTCGCTGTCAAAAGCCTTCTCGTAGAATGCTAGGGTTTTTGCGGCAACGTCAAGAGAGAATCTGCCATCTTCTAAATTCTGCTCGGGTGTCATCCAGACCTTAATAGGCAGTCTGAACTTGTCCGTGGATATTGATTTGAGCTCTCCGACCATGAATGCAAGCAGGTATGACGACATCACGGGTGATGTGTTAAATTTGGTAGCTATCCTCTTCCCCCCAGTGATCTTGGAATCCACTTCTATTTCAGTCGCAACGTCCATGTTGCTTAGACGTGTCATGTGCTTGTCTGCGATCAACGTCACGGTATATTTAGCCTTCAACGCTGGCTCATCGAAGCAAGGAAATGCTCTTCGTGCGTCTGTCGGCTCGAATTGTGTTACAGCCAGGTATTTTTGTTTCCCATCTTTGTCTTTCGTAGAGGCCCGGTAGAAACCAGCCATTTGATCATTCAATTGCCCAGTGAAAGTCTGTTTCAGCTGCACCTTGTCTCCCTTCGGCAACTTCTTGTCGAACTTGATCGTTGTGGTCTGTGTATCTTCATGGTAGGAGAGATGTGGACTTTCGATGACGAGGGCATTGGTTCCAGAGATTGAAGTGCTATGGATGTCGAGGTCGATCGTGTTCAGGGAAATCTCTTTGGAGTCTTCGGACACGTCAAGATCTATGACGACGGTGCCTTCAAAGGTGAATTTTTCAAAATCGCATTCGAGGTTAAGGTCGTAGTGCCTGGGAATGACATTTGTAGGAAGAATCTCTCGGGTTTTGGAGATATCAATGCTGCCAGTAGTATCGGCGTGCGCTGATCGACACATATTGCGAGATGGGCTCTGCCACCTCTGGTGGTACCGGAAGGGTGGAAGAGCAGGCTTGGAAAGACTTGAGGAGGAGAGCCTCGTGAGAGCGAGTGAAGAGGGTCGCGAGACTGGGGAAAAGCTCCTGGAAAATAGTGAATATCTATGGTTTGCGATCAAATTCCCCCGAAGCTTGTGAGAGGACTGCGGCCTGGCAATCCACGTTCCATGCTGGAATGACCGAATACAGGGGAGTCTCATCGACTTCGAACGGGAATTCCTGCGAAGGAACGTGGTGTAGCTAAGCATGTCCTTCCTATTATTATCCACGAAGGGAAGGTCCGCCGACCGCACATCCCCTATTCCAAACCCATCTCCAACCTCATCACTACACTTCTACATTCAATAACCCGCAAGACATTACTGCACATTCTGTCATCTTCCCTGTGACAAACAAATGTTCCTTGGCTTTCAAGCCATACCTTGCCAGAACAATGACCAGCATGTTTGAGGGGTCTACTAGCTCCTGTGGGTCGACTTCCATAGAAGGTTGGGACACGAATTTCAAGAGCACGAAACCCGTTGTTGGCAGGTGGAAATTGAATTACATGGTGTCCTCCTAGATGTTGTTTTGTCGCTTCAAGATATTTCAGGAATCCGAGTCTGAGGAGAACAGATTCTCAACAGGAATACATCTGGCGTTCTTCTAGAGTATCACTGACCTGAGAGAAGGGTTCTCAATGTTGATTGCTGAGGGAACAAGATATCTAATCGGCAGAATTGAGGGCCCTCCTAGTATGCATTTCCCCATTGTAAGCAGAAGTGTCAAGTTGTGAGAACGGAGATTTATGTATTTCGGTTGTAAAAGGTGAGTGTTCCCCAGCTTGGATATTAAGTGTATAAAAACTCCTCATGAAAACCATGGCTTGGTATAGTGCATTTGGGATTGGGCAAACAAACTGGGCGTCTCAGCTGCCGCATCATGCCTCGTTCTCAGAACTAAGCAGACACGGCAGGGCTTTGGGCATGTGACCTGTTGGAATCAGTACGCAGCCAGCAAACGTAGTTGTGACTGCTTGATCTAAACTATCCTGTTATTCAGGAGATGAAGAAGTGAAAACTCTGCAAATCACATGACTTCAGCCCTTACTGTGCGCTTCTCATATGACCTGGTCAAAAGATGGTGGTCTCATTTGTTCGCTTCTGATTGGTCAACGCTGCTGAACCTGCATTCCCTGGCCCTACACCCTTTATCTCCTTGTTTCTGCAGGTTCTGTAAAGAGACAGCAACTCGATAGAGAATCAACAGAATCGATAGAAATCCTGAATCGATTGCTCAAATACTACCCTCTCTTTGCCACAAAAGTACCCCTTTCTTATGCACTGAAAACGGAGTCAGACTCCGCCAGTAACTGCAGCCGAAGAGGGGGGGCTAAAAGGCCCTTCGTCTCCTGCAATGTGCCATTTTAGCTCTATATACAATGGCCAAAAGGGACCTCTCTAAATTTCCAATTCCGTTTTCAGACCCCGAGCATCCGCCATTTGACCGGAGCCATGACTCAGCTATTCTTGAGCTGTGGCTGTGCGTTCGTGAGGCGTGCCTTGAGCAAGCGTTGAGCACAGCCGTGAGCCGTCTGTGTGGGGACCCACAACTTCCCCAGCGTAGAAGGGCACCTTGACACAGTGACTTAAGATCCAAGTCCTCAAGTCGCCGCAGTAGCGAAGCCCCTGAATCCTCAACGACCTCAGTTACCTCGATGTTGACATTACTTAGAGAACTCCATTCCCGATTGTGTAGCGTAAGATTTGGACTAAGAAGAGTGGAACATCATATATCTGTATCATCTGAATCAGACTTGTTTGTCATGGAGTGCTTTTTGAGGAAGATCTGTCAGATATGGACAAGACCCTCTATCTCATCTTCCTGCGACTCTCGAGAGCGATCGGATACAGTGTGATTGGGTCTTCTCTCTTTTACACTTCATTTGAGACATTAAATATTTTTGAACCAAATAAAACGCATTTTGCCCTGTGGGGACCCACAACTTTCCCCCCCTGGGTTCCCAATTTTGTTGTTTCGCATAGACACGGGAGTGCTGTTGGGACCCCTTTGCTGTCCAAGCTGCCCGCCTGGAGTCTTGCTCAATCACACCCGTTCTCCCACCCCCCATGAAATTGAGACAAAGGAAAACTTGAGCCTCACGTATCGATTACAACCACCCCCATCCATCATCCTACAATACGCACCTGGTTCCAACATTCTTCCTGCGCGAGCTTCCGCCGCCAAGTTTACCCGGACCCCCCTTGACGTCGATCAAACGCCAAATGCGAGCTGGGAGGCAAGTGATAATCCCGATGATGCGTCGGTTTTTCACATGCATGCAGACGAGGTTCAGATCCTCACGTCCGGTGGGAAGAGTAGGCTTCCAAGTCCAAGAGCCAGCAGAGGACGCAGAGGGCCCACCAAACCACAACAACGCGCTCGTCACGTTGCCAGCTGAGCTGCTCCTCATGATTGCAGATCTTCTGGATCCGGAGTTTCAAGCCCTGCTCAGTCTCTCTTGCAGACGGCTTCGTGTTCTCCTCAGTTGCAATCTCGATTTGTCGCTATGCGATATAAGTGTGAAGGTGCGATTCTTACGATGGTTTGAACGCGACTACCCGGAATATCTAACCTGTCGCTCATGCGGCTTCATGTTCAAATGGCAAGGTCGGCGGTTGATGGACTATCGCTGTCCGATTATATACTGTCACTCGCACATGGACATGATGACATCATACGCTTGGTTAATGCAAGGAGATCAGAACATGTGGGTGACGCGTGAAGTTGTCGACCTTATCTTTCGAGCCCACGAGCGAGGGCTGCGATACGGTCTGCCTTTATCATTCTTGAACACGAGCGGGAGCGATTACACTGGTGTTAGCCGAAAAAATGAGGCGCGCTTAGTGGACGGACAACTTCTGCTTGCTAGTCGCTGGGAGGTAGACTCAGAGTCCAGACAGGATATGGCGAACAAGGCTCGACTCTTCAACTCGGCCTTGTGCTTACATCTGGGAGTAAATGTGTGGCGTGAAAAACTATGGCAGCGCGTGGAGCAGGCTGTCGCAGGTATGACGGGCTTGGAAAGGCCTAGAGTGTCCAAGTGTCCTTTCTGCGCAACTGATTACGAACTACTTGTGCGGAATAGCACGGGTGGCCGTATGAAAATCGTATTAAAAGTTTGGCGGAATTTTGGCCAACGGTATGAGAAGATGTTGGCGAATGAGCAGATGTTTTATCGAATTTCTCCTTCGCGGATCGATGCCGACGCACTTTCGCGGAGGGACCTACATGCAGTCTTTGAATCTTACAGAAGCGGTACTGATAGTGTCAAGGTTTGCTAGCTTCGTAGTCGAAGGGTCTGCGAGGAATTTAGATGCTACTTGAGACCTGTACATGTATTGAATGAAGATTTCGAGGATTGCTATCGGATTATCTTGCGGCCATGGTCATGTCTCGACGAAACGATACTTTTTGTCTCCACCAACCAAATATTATTGACGCCAGCCAGATTAGCCTGTTGCCATCCATCCTGTGATGTTGTGAGACGCAGCCATGCTTGGATGATATTGCCTCTTCCTGATACACTTTATCGCATTCATATCATCAGATAGGTCAGCCGCTCAACCGTATACAAGCACAGAACACAGCCTCTTCTTTGTCCTTGTTCATCGTTGAAGTGTATCCACAAAATGTCGTGGGTCGAATCGAGGAAGATGAGGATAGATTTTCAGCTACTACGGGCGACATGAGGGCAGGTAGATTCAGCTGCAGTCCGTGGAGAGGATCGAGCCTGTCTGAGCGTGAGCCGATATCTTTGGAATGGTCCTAAGGTTCAAACTTGCCTGGCCACGATAGGAGGGCACTATCCAACAGGCTTGTCTTGGCTTCGCTCTTCGAAGAGCTACTAGTCACCAGCACTGCGTAGAAGTGCAAGCCTTTCGCTGGTGCGACCAGGTTGTTGAAACCATGGCCGCCACTGGTATCCCCCAGTGGTGAGCCTACACCACAGTCAGCGAACTCAAGGCGTGGTGGTGCTTGTGACTGTGTGGGTGTTGGCGCGAAGGTCCCGAGCTTCCTCCAGCGTCCGTCCAAGACCATCGACAAGCTGTTGAAGCAAAGTGTTCTGGTCTCGAAGTTCTTCTATCAGCTCCGGACCTACACCAGCGACCCGAAGGCCTTCCTGCACGGCGTCACGCAGAGCACCACGCATCTGATCAATAGCATCAGCATTGAGACCGACCTGAGGCACCGCATCCCGCTGATCCGGATGCGTGCCTACGTCCGCTGGAAACAACCAGCGGACGACTGGGCCGACAAGCCGTCTATGTCGAGCCCAATTGACCAGCCTGGCGCCCATAGCTGGTCCAAAGGGGGAGGCAAGTGTGGCAAGAATGCTCCCTGCTGGCCACAGGTTTGTGGAAGTCATTGCTACGAATCCTAGAATGTAGTCTTTGAAGAGAGGAAAAGAGGAAAGAAACGACAGCAGAGGAGAAAAAGGACATTCAGCAGACGGGTGCTCTTTCCATTGTGTTGACATGCTTCTTCCGTCTTTTGAGGGAGTGGTAGTTCCGACCGTAAGCTCTGCAAGTGTGGCCGCGGCTTCCTCAAGTATAGCGATAGTATTCGCGGTGCAGCAGTAAGCATCATTGTGCGGATATAGAAGTCTCTCCCGGGGTCATCACACGCGAAAATGGAAAAGGGAAAAGGGATAGTAAACGCGAAATCAAGGCATTCTTATAGATAACTAGCACTAGCGGACAAAAGCTCGAGACATCCAGCAGCTCATGTCAAGTTGACTCAATGTTAGAAGGACGCTGAAGGAGGCCCATTTCAGTCTACCCCGGAAGAGTCAAGGTACATGGATGGTCGTCAAAGGGGAGAGAACAGGTGCCGACTGAAGTGCTCAAGGGAGCCACCTGAGCCGTGGTCGTGCGGCCTGATCGAGGCTGAGCCGAAGTTGAGCCGGGTCCTGGTTCGGCTTACATAACGTAGCCATGGCGTTAAGCGGAAGTGGAAGTCATACGGTCAGTTGTGCTTAAGCTATAGCCTTGGACATTTCGCACGAAGATCAAACTGAAAAGGAAAGAAAATTATGCGGAAGCTCGTCAAACTTGTCAAAGTCCGACTTCCACTACTAGCTGGTGCACTCCAATACGTTTAAATTCGGCTGGTGTGCAATTTGCAACGAGGGCAGATTCGACACTGTCCCAGCTCCTCCCACAACCCGTAATGCCATGCCAGGTTGTGATACTTATTCTGTGAAGCAGTCCACGCAAAAAAGTTCCGGGCCACCCTTCCCCCTCGTCCTGCACACTCTCTCTCCAAAGTCTCTCTCCAGTACATTCCACTCTTGGGAACATACATGCCGCAGCTCTGGCAGAATTTCAAGTGATCAGGGAACCAGCTCCTCAGGGTCCTACAGAAGAATGTCGTCATTTGTTCGTGGTGCTGTTCTTTGTTGGTTGGATGAAGTCGGAGCACTGAAGGGAGGAAGACGACTTGCTGGGCAACAGCTTTGCAGACTAGAGCTAATGCAGCGCGATCGAAGACGGTGAGGTGTTCTTTGATGATGATGAGGAAGACGTCGTTAGGGAGGCCCAAGATGTCAAACATTCTCTTGCGGCGTCTCTGGCCTGGTAGAAGTTGGCGTTCGCGAGGTGGAAGAACATTTGTCAGTACCTGTTCAGATGAGACCACTGGTCAGCCATGTCTTCCTCATTGAACCGCCTTCCAGAACGGTCCGTTGTCAAATTTGTCTTACAGAGTGCGGAAAGCGAAGGAACTGCGCATGATTGGGCGCGGAAACAGCTGTTTGGCCTTGGGCACTGGCTGAGTTTGCTGATGAGGATTGCTGCTGTCAAAGTCTTCTTTAGTATTCGTGACGGTAAGGTCATCCTGACGGTTTACTCACGTTTGCCGAAACCGCCGCAGCGACGGTAGATGAACCTGCTGCAGTTGCCATGGTGTTCTGCTGTGGGTGTACCATTCGATATCTTATGGTGCTGTGCACTGAGATGGGTTGCAGAACGGACGAAGTTGGTGATGGAGATAGTGGTCCAACAAGAGGTCGAGACACATGGTAGTAAAAGAAAGGCCGCTAGCGCGTTACAATTCACCGTATCAAATTCCTTGTGTGTTCACCAGGCTTCCCAGCATGGTGATTTGAAAAAATGGGTGCCAAGGAGCACTGGAAGTGTCAGCCCACACATTCTCGCTTCATCAGTAACGCGCTCTTCACCCAGGAAGACGGCTAGGCTATATATCTCCGAAGGCCTGTTCGCATTTCAAGATCAACGTACGAGATCAGTTGCGAATTGTACTGCAAGAACCGCTAGCAGTCGCTTACCCGAAAAGGGGAAGTGGTCCTCAGTCGTGGCAAGATACCTCACGTGGATGATCGATGTCTCGTTGGTAAAGAGGCTGCTTTGAAGTGTTCGATCGCTTTCAGAATGCGAATTTTCATTGCTTTGTACCTGCAGTCATTTGCTTCCTTCAAAAGCCAAGTCTTGCGTGCATAACTTCTCCTCCGTCGTTTTTGGCCCGTATCTCGTTGCTCTCGCATTGTATGACTTGTCAGCGTCGTGCGTCGTTATGTTTGTTGGTATCCGAGACACTTCGTTTCCCCTCTTGCCCGCCCGACGAGGATAGACCGCTTGATAAGGACAGATTTCGCCACTGCACTGTTCACCACATTGCTTCATATAAGCTGCAAAGAACTTTCGCCAGCAGACTGATGTTTATGAACGCAATCCTCTTCTTCGAAGAGCAGGGGAAAGATATGTTCTTTGACTGGTCTGAGTTACGCTCTCCCTTATGCGTCTCCCAGGCTGCCATCATGATGCCGCGTAAAGAGTGTTGAGTTGAATGCTTGATGCATGCGAATTGATAGCGGCACACATTGCGTTACGCTAAGTGCTCTTTGCAGGCCTTTCGAATCGTCGCGGATGAGAGCGTTGATGTTGGCGAAGTCCGAGCTGTCAAGCGTAGTGACAAGGACTCCATGTCAGTGACATGCTGGAGCAGCAGCGACCAATAGTCACTTCATCCATGTGATGTGTAGGATTGACGACAAGCTGGAATTGAAAGGGCAAGAAGTAAGAAAGAATTGGCGACGTTCAATGCCACTAGTGAAAGAGCGCTGACATAAGCAGAACTGGTTGCACGTGACTGCCAGAAGTTCACATAACGACACAGCCTTAGGGTTTTACAGCTGCTCTCTTCTTCCAATTCAAGAACCAGAGACCGGTCTAGTATTATGGACACGAAGATTCGTTTTCCTGGTATCACAGATGACCAGTACTGTTTCTTTTTGGATCTGATTATTGGTAACAGATAGGTTTAGTATGGCATGGAGGAGGCTTCTAGAACATGGCAATAACAGCATCATCTCTTCTTCATGTCAAACACAGGGTCTACCATAACAAGACCTTTCATCCAAGTCTCATGGGTATGGATTTGGATTTGAGCCCGAAAGAAAGCAGGGAAATAGGGGCAAAAAGGGGTGGAAATGCTTGGCACTTTGCTACATCTGCTGATCTCGGTGATCACGACTTTTTAGAGGAATTTTGGATGCAAATTCTATGAAGAAATAAAATCGAACTATTCTAGCTCAACCTATCCAGATTTTGAGCTTGATTCTTTCCAATGAGGGTTTGACTTGGAAAGGAAACCTTTCACGATACGCTGTCGCTGGAGCAGTATCTGCGTTAGCAGGTAGCAGGCTCATACTCGGCCGCGTTGACCACCATCTCCAACCTCTGGTAATGATCCGGCTACGCCAGTAACTTGCACCGAGGGCAAGTCTGGGGTTTTGGGTCGCACCATCGAAGAAGCTCGGTTTCGAGAATCGTTGAGCTGTTCCCGTACACCACGACCTCATGCCTCCAACGACGATACTTCTGACCAACAGTGCCTCCCTTCCTAGAGAACTCCCTGAACAATTTATTCCTCCAATGCGTCAGACAGCGAGGGACGTACTTGCCGCATTTGCAACAGTACTTCAAGTGCTTCGGAAACCAGCCCTTGCCGAGCCGGACTTTGAGCAAATCCGCAACAGGGTCTTGATAGTGGTCGTTTAGCCGCGCCATCTGCTTCGTATCCCAGGAGAGCAGTCCGCAGAAGTCGAGCTTGGAGGCGATTGGTTTGCAGGTCAATGCTAGGGACGCTCGGTCTGGCAGATCCAGGTTATCGAAGAGCATGCGGAAGATTTCGTTTGGGAGGTTGAGAAAGTTTGAGTGGATGTTCGACTCGATGGCCTGTGTCTGCGTCTGCGAGATTATGGCTGGTATGTAGAGCTGAAGAAGTTAGTTATGGCTCGAGGGGACAGCTCCAGCTGAGGGTAAGTTGTTTTGTGTATCGCCTTACTTTCTCGGGGAAGCGGATGAACATTCGTGACTGGCCTCTGCATTTCTTGACTCGGTTCACGATTTTGAGTTTGGTTGGCCAGAAGCCCGCCTGCTGTCGTTGTCAATCTGTGAGCCCCCAGGGTGAGGTTCCGGTCGGAAGGCTTGGACAACTTCCTACCACAGTATCTGGAGTCTGAGTAGCTTCAACTTGAGTCATGATAGGAGATCGACGACCTGTACTTGAAAGTTTAAGTGATGGTCAGTAACGGCGAAGGTAGCGCCACATGTAGTTCAAGATTGAAAGCAGGTACGGCCACTGAGGTAGAGGACGGTTGCGGGCTAATCTTTTGTATTGAGGAAGAACAACGAAGAAATTGTGTATGCTTACTTACTGTTCGAACTGAAGTAGAGTAGATCGAAGCCACAGTAGGAGGACGAGGAAGCGAGGTAGCTCAAGGAAGTGAAGATTGGAGCAGGCTAACTTTATGTAAGGGAGGATCTTAAAGTCCATCTCACGGATTCTATACGCAATGAGACCTCGTTATAATTCATAATCGGTCTCCAAGTTTGAAATGGCTCGAAATTCAGATGCAATGGGCAGCAGAGAAACGGAGGACAAACTATGGCACATGCAGCTCGGACTTCTCATGCTCTCGGCACCAAGAAGAGACAGGAGAATTTCATGGAGCTCGCCTCTCGAGTGTACTGGCCTCTATGTAAGATGATGCTAGCTACCAGTACTGACGCGCTGGGGAAGCCAGGGGAAATGCTTCGTATCCACGATGACTTTCTTTCTGTAGTGACTCGGAAAGACGTCAAGCAACACTGGCTAGCTGTGGGTTCAAACAACATCTTGTCTCCTCAAAGAGCTAGTAGAAAGAACCGCCGTCTGCAGGCACGAGCAACCCAGACGTCAGCTCACTCTGTGAAGATGTAGATGGGCCCACTAAGCGGGGTGGACGGTAGGTAAGCTTTGCCTGGCAACGTGGACAGCAAAATTCATCGTACTTTCGCCAGAAGCCACAGATTGCCACAAATTGATCGACAATTCCGCAATAGCTGTTCATGCGCAAGAAATGCGTTTCGACATGTCGACTGAGCGCCCCCTGCTTTCCCACAAACTCCGCTTTGAGCTTCTCGTACCAATATGTCAAACCACCCAATCGAACGAATTTGCCGCAGCTGAAACAAAACTTCAAGTCTAGGGAAGGTGAGACCCAGCCTTTACCTAGCCTTACCGTAAAGAAGCTTTGGAGTTGTTTGGCGGCGTCGAAGGGTGGCTCTCTTGGTAGGTATCTCCCAGGTCCATCCCAGTCCAGATGATCGTACGCGTCAAGTTTTGCAGCGATGTCTTTGCATGTCAAAGCCAGTGCAGCACGATCCAGAATATCAAGCTTGTCAGAGATGTCGAGAAGGACCTCGATTGGCATTGTCAGCAATGGTAGGACCTTGTTTTGTCGAACGGCTTTCTTTGTATTCTTTGTGACCTGTGAATCTGAAGTACGATCAAGCATCTAGTTTGCAGAAGTTAGAAACGCTCATGCCCAAATACTCTTCATCTCAAGCTTTCAGCACGAGGTGCACGTCACTTACTTGAGCCGGAAGGCAGATAAGTTTGAAGCGCGTCTTATCGTAGTAGTGTAGTGGGGTGGACATCGTCTCCTCCGAGCGAGGAGAGATAGCCCCCACAAGCCTAGGCGTGGATAGTGGGTTGAGCATAGTGTCTTCCCTAGGGCGGAGATATGTGTACATAGCTCATATCCAGGAGAAGGAGGGACAAGGAAGACAGACAGACACAGATAACAGAGGGAGCAGAGAATGAACATTCATTTTGAGACCCTCTAGAAGGCTGTCGGACGTTCGCTCAGTGACACTTCAATTCCTACAAGTTCGCCGTACATGCGGTACGGCGAAATCTACCCTCCCAACTTTCTTCGCTGTTAGCCGCACCAAGGCGCACAATTCACACCCTCACAGTAGGTTGAAAGCTTTCTCTTGTGACGGCCCGTCGCGACTGCCTGTGATAAATTTCAGCCGTTGAGATAACTTTCAAGATCGGTTGCGAGATGGAGCGGCGGTGACTTACCCCAGCTGCGGAAGTGGACGCCATAGCGAGAAGAGCAGCAGATTGTCAAACCGGACGCGAAAGGAGCCGAATGTGCGCAACGATGAGGTTGAGACAGAGTCTGTGATGTGCAAAGCAGAATGAGGAAGCACACGGTTGAACGAAGGAGAATATTAAAATTCAGGCACGGTCGAAATAGGTCAAGCGTCCTTCTCCACCAGTCTGTAGGTGAAGACAAAGACTGGGAATCACGGAATATGGCAAAAATGATAATCAAGAGGGGTTAGACATACTATGATCCATCAGCCTCCGGCCTCAGACCCTTCAGGCATGAGTGCATGGTGGATTGCTTCGCTAAGGTCGAGATACCGCTGTGTTTGGATGTTATTTCAGCTCAAATCCCAGAAAACAACTGTTCGTTAAGGAAGGGGATCATCGCGGCTCCCAAGCAACTCCGTCCGCTGCAAATTCCAAGTGCGGTCAATAGCTAACCCTTAAGCAAAGCGATCAACATAGCTCTTAAGCACTTCTCCCTGCTTGAAGCTCTCTCCCAGCCCAGGTCCGACCGGCTCAAGCCAAGCCCTTCAGACGACTGATATGGATCATGCCCTGCAAATCTTGCAACGTGGACATTTGAAAGCCTGTCCTTTGTTCCACTGTATCAGCATCTGTTGCGTCTTAGGCGAAACCCACCATTCCTCAAACGTCACCCGGCTGAAAGCACGATATGCTCCTTCCTGACCTTTCTTCCCCAGCTTGCGCTTCCAGTGACCCTTCCTACGGGGAACGTAATGCTTGCAGCCCCAGCAGTACCTGAGTCGCTCCGAGAAGTATTTGTCGCCTAGTCGCTTTTTGAGGAAGTGTCTTTGCCCATACGGCAGAAAGACAGCATGTCCGCGCGTCGTATTTGTCGGTAAGTCAAGCTGGGAATAAGAGGAAGCAAGACCAGCGAAACGTTTGCATGTCAATGCCAGCGTAGCAGAGTCGAAGACGTCCAGATTGTCGAAGACTGTGAGCAGGATTTCGTTGGGAAGACCGACAAGGTTGAACTTCTTCTTGGCTCTAGGCTTGCGCTTGTTCTCGGTAGGAGGCTGGAACGTTTTGGAAACCGTGTTGAGCATCTGGACCGAGTAAGCTGACGTATATCATATGGAAAGTGGGAAGCATTTTTGGGTGACAGAGAAAACCCACGTCGTTCGGAAAGCGAATCATCTTGATTGGTGCGGCGGGTGTGAGAACAGAGATGGGCATGTGTCGGTGGATAGCATCCTGGTTGGAGTTATTGAAAGACTACCGAACAAGGAGCACGACATACTCGTCGCGTTCGTCTCCTGGAGTGATCCAGCATCAACGCTGCTGAGGGAGCCATTAAGACGGGATGAACTGGTTTGATGAAGGGTATTGGGAAGTGACCGCACACGCAGTGGAAGAAAGTGAAATCGAAAAGATAAATGACAAGCTGAAGCTATAAGTATTAACGATTGATTCAAGATAGGTAATCTTGAAGAGATGAAACGCTCCGAGGGCAACGATCGCCACCATAAATTGTCAGAAAAGATGCTGTTATTGAAGGTGTTGCAAACGGAGATAAAAGGAATTGAAGCTATCAGATGAAGTAAAGCATCAGCCGTATGTAAGGAACAAATCAAGACTGAGAAGGACCTTAAGTAAGATAAGGACTGTAAGTCGAGATAATGCCAAGGGACGGGAAGTGGACGGGAAGTCTAAGTAGATGTGAAGTGTGAATAAACGTAGTGGATTCGCTTGTGTCAGTAGTATGTGTCTGCGTGACGTTGAAAATGGGCATATGTAGCAGTCATATCACCTTCAAATCCGCCAGAACTCCTGCATCGGCCCATTCATTGGTATCTGTTGTCCAATCTCCGGCTAACACAATTCTCCAGTCTTTTCGATATCATACTTGGAGTGCGCCATGCCATCCTAGTATCCAGACCTACCCAACCCAAACTGCTTTGCCATAAAGGCCTCGGACTGCAGCCCAATATGACGGATCACAAACGCCGAATCTGACAAACAAGCTTGCTGTACCGGCTGGGATATATACAAAAGACACTGTACCATGCGCCAACGCTTCGTGAAGGAAATGGCGGTCGACGCTATGACCCTATGCAATCTGTCGAACTTTGATTAATTGAAAATGATGGACCCACGATGTTGGGAAGTTGAATTTAGGAAGTTAGGATAGGCCAACGCTGAGTATGAGAATCTTGGCTGGACGTCGCAGGGCTAGGTCACAACTTTGGTGGCGTTAATGCTATTGGAGGACTCGGACGATGAGGAATGGCCGTACTTTTTGGCTGCGCAACATTTGTTGGCGTCGAAGCGCGTTTCTGGATGGCCTGCAGCTTCTTTCGTAAGGCCAAAAGACGCGCTCGTATACTTGCAACCACTGTGGAAATGTCAATGACCAATTCAGCATGAGGCATGAATTTGCATCTGGACTCACAATTTCTTACCGCCTTGCGGTCCTCCGCCTCCAGCCCATTGATGGGCGCATCATCATCGTTGCTGATATTCCGTCCCTTATCGGAGGTGTTGCTTGACCTTGAGAGGACATCATCATCGTCTTCCAGGACAGCTTCCAAAAGACGAATGGCAGTGGCGTAATTGATCTCACATGCGAGAAGATCTTCGCCAGTGAGCTCGTTAATGGCCGAAGTCCTGCTCATTTCCACCGCTCGGTCGTACATGATCTTCTCGGCGGTCACGCCAGAACTGACTATAACCTGATCGACTGACGTGCCCATACTGGTGCTCGAGATGGCCTCTGTTGAGTGATTGTCTGGATGGCTTGGATGATCTGGTGGCAACTTCTTCTGACTGTCAATGAGAGTCAGCCGTACCACTTCTGCCTTCTCCAAGACTTCATTGAATCGAGTCCGAATCCATTGCACCACGTTGTTGACACGGATGCCCATGCTTGGATTCGGCAGAGGCACCATGTTAGAGCGTTGAAAGGCTGTGTCTAAAAGAACTTCACCACGGTTTTTCCGAGCCCACCATCGCCCAGCATAATCCATGGACTTGGCCAGCAATGACAGAGCCTTGACGTACAATACCAGCGCCTCCTCGGAAACAACCACTCTGGCCTCGATCTCAAGCAGAACAGGCCCACCTCTATCGCTGTTTTCGGCATCTTCTGGACTAACGATCGTTTGTCTGAGGCCAAGTCCGGTCTTTGCCGAAGGGGCGGATGGAATTAGCTGCTGGTACTTGACTTCGGCGAAGCCATACACAACATCACTTCGAGTCGCACATTCTTCGATCGTTTGCACAAATTTGGTATCTTCATCCAGAGTGATTTTTTGGCCGTCTCCAACAAGCACGAGGCTGCCTTGGGTCACAGGGTAGGCTGGGAAAGGATTGTAGCCACCTGGTGGAGACCTGCCACCACGTCCCAAAGTCAAAGGTGGCGAGAACCCCACTCCAAACAGCCGTCCACTTGCCAAATTCAAGGCCTTTGAGATGGCAGAGGAGGCAGAAGTTGGACTCGGACCATAGCGTCGCTCGAAAGAGCTCTGACGGTGGTGCAGAACATCAGGTCGGCCCTTTCCGGAAGCGATTTGTACTGCTTTCGAGGAGGACGGCTTAGCCCCGGTTATAGATGTTGGGGCTCCTTGGGTGGTTGCTCGGCGAACCATTGCACCTGATTGCGGTGAGAGATGCTGTCGAGCACCGCGTTGGATCTTTGGGTTAGCAGCCAGCTCATCCGCGAACGCATTGACCTCTACTGCTCGCTTCTCCACCATGACATAGTCTCTCTCGAAAGCAATATCCTGTGCGGCTTTTTCACTCTCTTTCTCTTCCTTAGAGCGCGTGGCTCGTGCTTTCTCATTCTCTTCTACTTGCGCGCGGAGAAGCGAGGGATTAGCGAGAGGGCTACCCCTACTCGGCGTCGGCTCCATGGCCGTACTTATGCCCAGATTGCGATGTTGTAGCACCTGCCTGATGGGCGCCGTTGCATGAGATGTGATCGGCGGTCGCTGGATTCGCGTCGGGCCTTTCGGCTCCTCTTCTTCGGATTCTAGGTCGGCTCTATCTTGCTCAGTTGATGCTCGGGCAATATTTGGGCGGCTGGGCGCAGTAGTGAGTTGTCGTTGAGGAGTTCTTGAAAGCGGCGACTGAAAGTGCTCTTGCGGAGCATTTTGGGACTCAGAAAATGGCCCCCTCTCACGACTTCTACTGTCCTTCCGAACAAGCCCCATAGGATCAGTCAGGCTTGCTCTTCGTCGGTCAATGTCCCGAGCCTGGGTCACAGGAGGTTTCTCTGCCGGTCGGTCTTCACCGACCAAGCCAGGAATGGGTTCGAGGATAACCTCGTTGCTGAAGAAATCTGGAAAGGAGGATCTCTCCTTCGGATCCCTCTTCAGCAAACTTCGAATCAGCTTCTTCATAGCATCGGAAACGAGAACTTCATCTGGAAATTTGATTCGATCTTCGCCTTTCTCAATCCTCCTCAACAACTCGACATGGTTTGAAGCTCGAAATGGGGGCTTGCCTGTCACCATCTCATATAAAACCGTACCGACCGACCAAAGATCGGCTTTTGCGTCGTATTTTTCATACCGAAGAATCTCAGGGGCCATATACAGGGGTGAGCCGCAGAGGGTCTCTGCCAGTGAGGTGGATGGCAGTGAACGAGCAAATCCAAAGTCAGCGATTTTCAGCATCGGTAGTGATTTGACGCCACAGACGGGGAGAAGCGAGCTGTCATCTACCGCAAATGGCATCATCTCGGGCTTCTCTTTCTCGTAGTATAGGGGCGACGGGTTAAGCAACAAATTCTGGGGTTTGACATCACGATGAATCAGATTCTGAGATCGGAGGAACGACAAGGCGCTCGACAGCTGTTGAAGGAAATGTCGAACAACCACCTCGTTCAGACCACCTACTCGAGGATTTGGATATTTTTGCATCATGTCCCTCGTCATTGGATTATTCCCCACCGTGTCTCTCTTCTTGATGAAATAAGACAGGTCGCCGAGAGCACAGTATTCCATGACCAGATGGATATGAGCGCTCGATTCCTTGCAGTCGATAAGGGCGACGATGTGCGGATGGTGTAAGCCTTTGAGAATGGCAATTTCCGAGGTCAGGTTATCTTTGAGTTTCTTGTTGAGCTTCGACAGATTCACGGATTTGATGGCTACCAGCGACTTCTCTTGCTGGGAGCTCTGCAGAAGCAATCAGCACTTATACCCGAGAAGATGCCTGCGGGAGACAGATTGGATTGAAAGGGCACAAAGCAGAGGATCTCTGGGAGGCAACATACGATGTGCAGTGCTTTATAAACCGTAGCGAAGCTACCTCTGCCAATCTCCTCCATCTTATTGAAGACACCAACATTCGATCCCGATCTTGTGCTCTCACGAGCTCGCGTCGAGGTAGGAGGTTGGGCGAGAGCGGCCGCCATAACGTTCGGAGGGGGTGCTAGCTCCACTGTTGAGGGTACAGAGTGGCTGTAAGGTCGTTGTACATGGGTACACTAAGGATGTTGCCGTGCGGGAGTACGATGACCTTCATGCATGGATTGGAACAAGCTGAAGTCAGGAAATGGTTTAGAACCTCAGTGCAGGTACGGAGGTGCAATCGATGCAGCCTCGCGCCGGGAGCCGTGACCTAACGAATGATGTGACGCACGAGGCGCAAGCGAATGGTTGGCCAGACAAAGCGGGCACTCCAACGACGATTGGCAAGGCTGCGAAGGCCGAAGAAGACCTTTATAGCTGATCGGTCCTCGGTATGCTCTGGAGGCAGGGCAGACCAAGTATTTCTGTACAGATGATGGGGGTGTGGCAGTTCTCCGCAATGAGCAACGAGGTGAAGGAGGTGAAGGGGGTGAAGGGGGTGAATGGGGTGAAATGCGGGCTGGAGGTGGTAGCCGAGTTTGACACGAGATTCGAAGAGACGAAGTGGACTATCTAGCTGATGTGATATAGGCGGTAGGGTAGTTCGTGGATGATGATGGATGCTTAGGGAGAGAAGAGGAGGAGGCAGGAGGAAGAGCAGTAGGAGTCGAGGTGGGCAGCTGATTCACGGGTGGGAGTTGAAGTTGATGGATGAGGGCGCGAGTCGCTGCACTGGTCGTCTGGCCCGTGAGTCGTGACTCCACTGCCAAGCCGCAGCTAAGATCGCTTTCCCGCATTCCTTTACCTTATCTGCTTATCATCCACAG